>Ga0105356_10001316_pt1 | contig 24556 bp, 23 predicted proteins | sample GOMGulsemesocosm_3_FD_83502 | JGI IMG/M metagenome (GOLD analysis project Ga0105356, IMG submission 83502) | Methane-oxidizing microbial communities from mesocosms in the Gulf of Mexico - GOM9D Gulf of Mexico | ecosystem: Environmental > Aquatic > Marine > Cold seeps | place: Gulf of Mexico... | reverse complement strand
CTAAACCAATAATCAAAGTATGAGTAACAGTGTCATATTGAAAGAAGCGGTTTAGCCGTGTTGATCTTCTTTATAATAAATTTTCATAACTTCATTCTTTAAAGTTGAAAACTGGCGACATTTATAACAAGCTTCACTTCCACCATCTAATAGATATATTTACAATCAGATATAGATAGAATTTATATCATGGGTTTCAGGAACTATAATGAAAAAAACATCTTTGGCAGATTTGGATTTCAACTTATTGAAAGTGTTAAAAGTATTAGCGGAAGAGCGAAATACTCGAAGAGCTGCTGAGAAGTTATTTATAACGCAGCCTTCGGTAAGTTATGCATTAAAACGGCTAAGAGAAGTCTTTGATGATGAATTATTTGTACGCACACAATATGGACTTTCTCCAACTACAAAAGGTGAGCAGTTAATAAAGCAGTTACCGGTAATCTTTCATTCTTTGGAGGAGTTGTTTGATGGTAGTGGTGCGTTTGATCCGACTGAGTATAGTGGTGAAATTAAAATAGCAGTAAACTCATTTCTTAATCAGTCCATGTCCTTAGCTATTTATAAAGTATTTCGAAAGTTAGCGCCGAACGCTACGGCTCAAATAACTTCATGGTCTTCATCTACAGAAAATGATTTAAAAACAGGGGTTGTACACTTGGGAATTAACTACACCCCAATGCAACTTTCTAAAGAAATACGTCAAGTCCCTTTTATTGAAGAAGATTTTGTTATTTGTTGCCGACAACATCATCAACTAGCTAAAACTACACCAACTATACAAGACTTATCTTCTTATCCGCTTGTTGTCTTTTTGGCTCCTGAAATGAATACGATAAAAAGTCACGCTGAACAAATATTGTTACGTGCAGGCTATCAACCCAATGTATTGCTTCGAACTGATGTTCTTAATAGTGCATTTGAAGTGGTGAGTGAAAGTGACGCTTTATTAGGTTTGCCTATTTCATGTTTACAAAAGGCTCCAAGCACTTTAACCGGCGTTGAAGTCAGTAAAGAAATAAGTTTACCCAGTGGTAAGATCGCTTTTTATTTATTAAATCAAAATAGAACTTCACAATATTATCAGTGGCTGATGGACACCATATCCCCCTTAGTTGAGCATAGAGTGAACCTTAAGCATGTTTGACGTTATGTTTCTTAAGGATCATCTAGAAAAATGAAGCTTGAGAGAAAATTACTATTAAATTAATAATTTTATATTGAGTGTTCTTCGCTGCATTAACTATTGTGATTGTTCTGCTGGCATAAAAAAAGACGTCCTAGGACGTCTTAATCTTTATATATGGTCGGAGTAATAGGATTCGAACCTATGACCTCGCGCCCCCCAGGCGCACGCGCTACCAAGCTGCGCTATACCCCGATATTGTAAACTCTAGAGGCTTAACAAGTTTACTGACTGTATATTAATGATTTATCAATGATTTGCAATGCAATTTATTTGAATAGTTAGCCTTAACGTATCAACAGGCTAACTATTATCCAATAAAATAAGCTATTGGCTTGCTTGCTCTGCAAATTGTTTAATGAAATGAACACCATCAATCATCAGTGGAAAATCTGAATTGACAGTTATTGGCGCTTCAAATTGGCGAGAGTAGCTGTGGAAATTGCCATTTTGATCAACAAAAACTGATTTATCTTTATCAAAAACTATAATGCCTTGAGGTGTAGTATTAGCAATAATTCTGTCTTTTCTAAGTGAAGGCAAATCGTCACCATTGCTAAACATCTCAATATCACATCCTAACCATTGACTCATCAGAGTAGGTTGTAAGTCCATATTACTGGTATTAAGGCTGATATCTTTATGGCTGATAGCAGATGCTTGTGGATAAATAAATAATGCTGGCTTGGTATCTAGACGTGTTTCATTATGTTGGTTACCAATCGAGCTAATCCAAATAATATCTTTTTTATCTTTTTGCTTTTGTGCAAGAAGAAGGGCATCGACAAATAACTCGTATTGATATTGGTTATTGCGTTCAGCTTTCTTATTGGCATTATCTGATTGAGCGCTTTTAAAGTAAATAATATGCAAACCAGGCGCTTTATTATTAAGTCGTTCAGCAAAGAGTAGGCTTGATACATTGGCCAGTTCAACCTTTTCACTGAATAATGCTTCAAACCAACGAGGTTCAGTCATAGCATCTTTTTCAACGTTTTCAGACGAGTCCTGACCAGCAAACTCATCAGATATAACCGTCAAACTTGTTGCAAGAGATTGCTTTTCAAGTTGCTGAAAAAGCATAGGCTTAACACTTTGCTTTAAGATATCTTCTTGGTAAATACTGGGTAATGAATACAGTAAATTAAACCAAGCATCATCATTAAGACCAGTATCAATATTATTAGTTAAATGTAAACTGGTTGCACTAGCGCGCCTAATAAATTGATTAAGCTGGGCAACAGATACTTGTTGCTCATTAAGTACTAATATCGCTGAATTAGTTGGAGGTTTAATGCCAACCAAACATTGTTTAGTGTCTAAAGTAGGATAAACAGGTATGGCATGACTAAAAGAAAGCGGACTGGTTTTTCGCTCAATATAGTCGTCAATATTAAAGAGACCGTATTTAGTTAACAGCGTTTTAGCCGTTGCTGGATATGACAGAGGTAAAACTGTATCTTGACGTAATATATCATAATCAAGATTAGCATCAGCCCATATATGGGTAAAATGGCTAAAGAAGAAAGATATCACTAAAGCGCCGATGACAAAGCGAGCAAAAATTGTTTTTTGTAATTGCTTAAGATGTTTCCAAGCGTAATTACTAACAATAAACTCAAAGCCCAAAATGACAATAGCCAGTGCACCACTGATGGTGTAGAACAGACTATTTTCTTTGGCTATGTCACTGAGCAAGCTAATTATTTGAGTGCTTGAGGATGCATTTAAATGGTAACCCAGTCGGCTATAAATAAAGCCGTCCAATACAAGTAACAGCAGACCTATAGTGAAAATTATAGAGCCACTAGTTCTTATAAACTTGGTGTTTGGCAAGATCAGCGTTAACGGAAATAATACCAACACAAAACTCATAAAAGTTAGGAAGGCTATATGACTTACCCATGTCGTTACTAAATAAGCCTGACCCAAAAAGGTCGAAGGTGCGGCATCGCTAAATAAGTAATAAGAGGAGAGGGCAATCGCTGCTAAAATATTGAAAAATGTGAACCAATGGCTCCAACTGATCAAATGTAGTAGTTTCTTGCTGTAGCTTTTTGTATCAAATGCAACCATTGATAATAATTCTTCTTTTTGCTGGTTAAAGTGGGGTTAACCCGGAGGGCTTATACAGATTGTTTCAATGCGCGAGTAAAGTTATCTACAACAGCCACACGCTTACTTTCAGGTACTTGGCTAACAACGTTAGTCACTGCATTTCCTAAACACATCAGTGCTAGGTCTGGCGTTGCTTCTTCTTTTACAAGAACATCTAATAAGTCTTGAATAATTTTTTCTACACGTTCGTTCGAATATTTAGATACAATAGGCATAATAATAGTTTTCGTTAATGGTAAATTTAATTTCTCTAGTTTATCAAAAGCCTGCACAATTTAATATATAATACCAAATCAAATATCTTTCTTCCTAAATCAGATCTATGTTTGGAAAGAAGTTAAAACAATGTTTGTGCGGGTTTAGCCTTTATATAACAATAACTTTATTGCTGTTACTGCCTTTTGAGCAAGTTGTAACAACTAAGTTACTTAGAACAGCAATAATAATGGCAGTACAAAATATCAACATTAATCAACATCAGTAACTGAAAATAAAAATCATATGAGTATAGTAATTTCAAATATTGCATTACATTTTTTGTCTAAAAAGGAAGATACCGGTGAAGTGGTATTACGTTTAGGTCCTGAAAATGCCGACTTTGCACAAGAAAGTGCAAAAACAACTAATTTTGTTGATGGTTTACACACCATTTATAACGCTAAGGGCAGTAAAGCTTACGGTAGTTTTTCATCAATGCCGAGTGAAGGTGATGCTGCGCGCTTTGTTGATTTAATGGAAAGTTACTTAACAGAGCAACAAAACTTCTACGATTTTAGTACTCAAGCTGCCAATGTTTTAAAAAATGAAATTGAAAAATACGACATTGAAGAAACAGGCTACTTAGTTATTTGTCATTATGAATATATGGGTGGTCGATACTTATTAGTCGCGGTGATTCCAGTTTCAGAACACTACAGTGTTGATGGTGAATTGAATATTTCTGCAGCTCAACACCTTGATACTAATAAGTTACAGCTCGCTGCACGTATTGATTTATTTGACTATAAAGAAAATGGCCACGGTAATCGTTATATCTCGTTCATTAAAGGCCGAGCTGGACGTAAAGTTTCAGATTTCTTTTTAGATTTCTTAGGTTGTGAAGAAGGTTTAAATGCTAAAGAGCAAACACAAACTCTAGTACAAGCTGTTGAAGATTATGTTGCCGTAAATCAACTAGACCCTGCAGAAAAGCAAAAGACACGTAAAGAGCTACTTAGCTACTGTAAAGAACAAAAAGCAAGCTCTCAAGATGTTTCAATACAAGAAATAGGTAAGGTTATTGAAAGTGCTGGTGCAGAAGAAGACTTCTACCAGTTCTGCCAAACACAATCTTATCCAATTGAAGAGTCGTTCCCACACGAACAAGCAGTTGTAAATAAGATCACAAAATATTCAGGTTATGGTAATGGTATAAGCTTGAGTTTTGAACGTAGTCACTTTGGTGAAGATGTGGTTTATAACCCACATAACGACTCGTTGACCATTTACAAAGTTCCACCTAATTTAAAAGAACAATTGATGGCTTTACTTGAGAGTGACAAAGCATCAGAAGAGTAAAATAGTTGGTAATCCTTCACCTTAAAGGTATCGCGTTACCATAGAAATGATATTTAATATATATAAAACAATTAATTAGCTGTTTTCGAATAATTGATTGTAATCATCTAAACATTGGATATATGAAAATGACAATACAAAATAACACCTCGATTGATACCTTAACTATTGCCCGTCCTGATGATTGGCATGTACATTTACGTGACGGCGCTGTACTAAAAAATACAGTAGAAGATATTAGTCGTTATATTGGTCGCGCTATTGTAATGCCTAATCTAGTGCCACCAGTAACTGATGCAGAATTAGCCAAAAGTTATCATGAACGTATCATGGCACATGTATCAAATGCACACTTTAAGCCGTTAATGACTTTGTATTTAACAGACAATACCAGCGCAGAAGATATTTTGGCTGCTAAAGAGTCAGGCGTTGTTTATGCGGCAAAATTATACCCTGCAGGTGCAACAACAAATTCATCGTCGGGTGTGACTGATGTTGCCAATCTATCTGATGTATTTGCAGCAATGCAATCTGTTGGAATGCCATTATTAGTGCACGGTGAAGTAACAACTGCAGATATCGATATTTTTGATAGAGAGCAGATCTTTATCGACACCATATTAGCGCCATTGGTTGCTAATTATCCTAACCTTAAAGTGGTTTTAGAGCATATCACTACTAAAAATGCAGTAGATTTTGTTAAAGCCGCTGGTGACAATGTTGCAGCAACAATTACCGCTCATCATTTACTGTATAACCGTAACCACATGTTGGTTGGTGGTATTAAGCCACATTACTACTGTTTACCTATTTTAAAGCGTAACATTCATCAACATGCGTTAATTGAAGCTGCTACTAGCGGTAGTTCGAAATTCTTCTTAGGTACAGACTCTGCGCCACATGCTCAAGGTGCTAAAGAGTCGGCTTGTGGTTGTGCTGGTGTTTATTCATCTTTTGCTGCCATCGAGTTATATGCTGAAGTATTTGAACTAGAGAACGCTTTAGACAAATTGGAAGCATTTGCTAGCATTAACGGTGCAAACTTTTATCAATTGCCAGTAAACACAGATAAAATTACTATCGTTAAAAAGACTTGGCAAGTACCTGCAACCATGACTTTTGGTGATGATGTTGTAGTACCAGTACGTGCCGGTGAAGATGTTCTATGGCAAGTACAAGACTAACTTTGTTAGTTATGCATAGCTTTGTTTAATGAATATTCATTAAACAAAGCTAGTAAGAAGAGTTAAGCTATTTAAATTGAGAGCCAAAAGTTAAAGAAGGAAAAAAATGCAGTTATTTGTAGATGATCTTACCGTTATTGATTTTTCATACCTGTGTAAACAGCGTGGTATTGTGGGTGAGAGCTGGATTGTTGATGTATTACTTGATGGTTCGTTAAACGAAATGAGTATGGTGCTTGATTTTGCTGTAGTAAAAAAGCAAATTAAAGCCATTATTGATGATGCCGTTGACCATAAGTTATTATTACCGATGCAAGAGCAAGCTTTAATACTTGCAGATTCATCACATAACGACGGTCATCAAACGATTGATTTTGTAAGTGACGCGGCAAGCTATTATTTGCAATCTCCAGCGTGCGCTTTTGCCTCTCTAGACTGTTTAACCATAACCATACCAGCGGTGACTAAACACCTTACTGATATTATTTTGGCTGAGCTGCCAGATAATGTTCAAGGTTTAACATTAGTGCTGCGTCCGGAAATTATCCCAACTGACTATTATCATTATACCCATGGTCTGAAGTTACATGATGGTAACTGTCAGCGTATTGCTCATGGCCATAGATCTAAAATTCAAATACTGGTTGATGATAAAAGAGATGCAAGCCTTGAAAAAGAATGGTGTCAGCGTTGGGAAGATATCTATATTGCCAGTGAAGCTGATAGAGTTTGTAAGAGTGAAATCGAGCTATCTGCTCAGGCAATGAACAATTTAACACCCGATCACCAATATTTTAGTTATCACGCACCGCAGGGGCGATTTGATATCGCAGTAGAAGCGAAAATACTTGAAGTGGTCGATTGTGACTCTACCGTAGAGCTATTAGCAGACTTTATTTTAAGGCAGATAAAAGCTGAACATAGTGAGTTAGCCAATAATGATGTAAAAGTTATTGCCTACGAAGGTGTCGCTAAAGGAGCAATTGTTCATGGTTAGTACATTAACAACAACCTTATCAAAATCATTAATTGCAATAGCAGTGATGACCAGCATTTCATTCAGCCCGCTAACAATAGCGGTTAGCCCTCAAAAACATGTTTCACAAGAGAGCATAGCGCTATCTGGTGAAATGAAGCAGGGTGGATTGATGGTTGGCAAAACTTCACCTAGTAATTCAGTTAGCTTAAACGGTAAAACAATTGCTGTTTCTGCTAACGGTGATTACGCTTTTGGTTTCTCTCGAGATGACAAGCAAAGCTATGAATTGGTGATAACATCAGTTAATGGTGATCGGGTAACTAAAACCTTAAAACCTCAATCACGTGAATATAATATTCAGCGTATTGAAGGCATTAAAAAGAGCATTATGCAGCCTAACCCAAAGTCAGTTGCTAGAGCGAAACAAGATAGTAAACAGGTAAAGGCTGCGCGTAAAATATCAAGTGAATTAGATTTCTTTGCTCGAGGTTTTATTGCCCCTATTAAAGGTACTATCACTGGGGTTTACGGAAGTCAGCGTGTTTATAATGGCGTACCAAAAAATCCTCACTTTGGTTTAGACTACGCAGGAAAAACAGGTGATCCGGTAAAGGCGCCTGCCTCCGGCACTGTATTACTGTGGGTACCAGATATGTTTTACTCTGGCGGCACCATGATCATTGATCATGGCCAAGGTGTTAGCTCTACCTTTTTACATTTAAGTGACTCTTATGTAAAACAGGGTGACCAGGTTCAACAAGGACAAGTTGTTGCAGCCGTTGGTAAAAGTGGTAGGGCAACAGGCCCACATCTAGATTGGCGCATTAACTGGTTCAATGTGAAAATTGATCCTGCGTTAGTACTAAAATTACAACCTCTTCATTAAACTCTGAAAACTTAACTGATTAAACTCCCTAAGGTTACCACTATGGCAGAACACGGCTACTCGCTGCTGCGCATTATTATTATTGACAGTTTTTGGCAAGGACAAGTTAATGAACTTGACTTAACTGGCCACACTCAACTTGAAGGCACCAATGGTGCAGGCAAAACTTCATTAATGCGTTTATTACCACTTTTTTATGGCATGCGACCTAGTGACATTGTAAGTAAAGTTGATCAAGCAAAAAACTTTGCTGATTTTTACTTACCACGTGAATCGAGTATTTTAGTATACGAATATCAAAGACCCTTTGGCCAAAAGTGCCAAGTATTAGCAACCAGTGATGGCCGCGGTGTGCATTTCAAATTTATTGATGCAGGCTATGACAGTCAACACTTTATCGCTAATAATGAAGGCATTAAAGCTAAACCCTTTACTATCAGTGAGGTTGAGAAGAACTACCGCCATATTGGTAAAGAGAGCTCTAAGTTTCTGGGCATTGACAAATACCGCCAAGTTATTCAAAACTTGCGCAGTGGTCGTAAAAATAAAGAAATACGATTATTACAAAACCGTTTCTCTTTTAGTGATCAAGCGAGCCCACATATTGATAAGGTCATTAATGGCACTATCGAAAAAAACTTAGACTTCGAAGCAGTCAAACGCATGTTAGTAGCCATTGCAAGTGATCACCTTGCTCGAAATACTAATGATGAAAAAGAGCAACTGAGTTTAAATAAAGTTGATATAACTCATTGGCTTGCAGATATTCAGGCAAGTCGCGCCATTAAAAAAGTAGCCGACAAAATTTCTATTTGGCAAAGCGATTTTAGTGAATTTGCAAGTTTATTAAATAAACTTCAACACCTGCATGCTGAAGCAATTTCACATCAAGAGCGTTTAGAAACTAAGCAGCATGAAAGAGAATTGCTGAAAAAAAGTAGTATTGAAGATAGAAATAAACTCGAAACAGAGTTAGCTAATGCGGTTGAACAGTACCAAAAGGCCAAATCAGAGCTTAATGCTAAAATCGAAGCTGACTTAAGTAAAATAGATTTACTTGATGAAGATAAGTTAAATTTTGATGATGATGATGCGAGTAGCTACCAAATAAAGGCTGAGCAAGCACCACAGGTTCAAGCAGAGCTTAATGAAGTCATTGCTGTGATAGATGCCTTTGAAGGTAATATTACCAAGATAGGGCAAAAGTTTGATAAGCTAATTCAGCAAATTGAAGTTGAAAAACTTAAATCAATTAATAGTAATAAAGAAAAATCAGCGCTAATTATTGACGAATCGAATAAGCAATTAAACCACATTAATGATGTGTTTCATCAACAAGTTAATGATCTTAATGCGCAGTTACACCAAGAAGAATTAAAGCTTCAAAAAGATTATCAAAAAATTCAGCACCAAATAGACATTGCTAAGCAGCAGCTAACTCTGCCTGTTATTCCAGCACAATTAACAATTGATATAGACGACAATGTTCAAGCATTATCGAGTAGCCAGCTAAGTTATAATCAGCTTCTCCAGCAAGAGTCTGAACTGCAAAAGCAGCAATACCAACTAGATAAACAACAAGATCAACAATTACTATTACGTAGCGAAGCTAATCGCTACCTTGAGCAATTACGTACTGAATATCAGCAGATTGAATTGCAATTGTTGCCACAAGTGGGCTCTTTACATCATTACTTAATTAATGAGCCGTTGGCGAATAATTGGCAAGATAATATTGGTCGTCTGCTAACAACCGAACAGCTATCGCGTACTGATTTAAATCCTCAATGGCAAGAGAGTACAGGATCACAAACAAGTCTATACGGCTTGGCAATAGATTTACAGCAACTGCCTTGCGATGACTCATTATTTCTAGATGAAGCTCAGCTTAGAGAAAAGCGCCAAGTTGTTGAAAATAAATTACAAACGCAAACAGATAAAATTTCACAACTTGATGATCATTTAAAACAGCTAGTAAAAGAAATTAATCAGCTTAAAGTTAATATCAATCAGCACTCACAAAACCTAAATCAACAAAAATTGACATTAGGTCAGTTGCAAACGCAACAACAAAGTCTGGTCGTTAAGAAGCAGTTAGCAATTAAGGATTATAGTCAAACAGTTGAAGCGCAATTACAATCACTGAATCAGCAGTTAAAAACAGTAGATAAAAAGCAGCTTAGTTTTGAAGAAAGTAAAGCTGATCAACTTCATGAACTAACAAATGATAAGTTAGAAAAATGCATGGTAGTTGAAAGTGATAGAGATAATCAATTAACGCTATTGTCTGAGCAACTATCAACATTAAAGAGCAATTCAAAGCAGCGTTTAGCTGATCTTAAAAAGCAACGAGCTAGTGATATTGAACACCTAGACCCCGAAGGTGAAGTTGACAAACGTATTGCCCGTAGGGGTATGTTAGAGCAAGATTTACAGCAGTGCTCGGTATTCGCTCAAAAGGCTCGTGATTACCAAAGTTTCATTAATGAGCGTTATTGCCATCGTGATGCGTTAGTTGAAGAAAATCAAAATCGAAAAATTATAAAACGTAATTTAGATGCTAATCATGAAGATGAAGAAGTTAAGCTAACAACAAAAATTAAAGACTTAAAACATCTTATTAAGAAAACAAACCTCGAGAAACAAGCGACGGATGACTTATTAGTTCAGTTAAATGATAACAAACGTTTATGTGAAATGTCAGGTATTGATAGTGAGTTGTCAGCAGAAGAGCCGGCTAATCAAGCCGATTTAACAGCAAGTTTTTGTCATGACTTTTATCAACAATTTAAAGGCATTGAAAAGCGCTTAGCCAATCAGCTTAATACCTTCAGTGAGCGTTTTAGAAAGGAGCATTCTGGCAGTGAACTTTTTGAAAACTGGCAGAAATTATTGTTAGACAATGATATTTTTACTGGTGCTAAAGCATTATTTAAATATCGAGAGCCTATCAGTGAGTTATTAAATAGCGCGAACCAAAAACAACAAAGTACATACCAATTAGTCACGGTTAACGCCACTATGATCAATGAGTTTTATCAGCACATTGAAAACTTTGGCCATAGAATCAAGCAAATTGGTCAACGCTTATCAACTAAAGTTACCGCTTTAGCACACTTTGAAGCATTAGCAGATATTAGTGTTACCACGGTAATGAAACAAGAAGAACTCGATTATTGGGGGCCTTTACAAGAATTTGCTAAGGTTTTTGATCTTTGTAAAGACCAATTACGCGATGGTCTCGGTGACGTGCCAGATGACCTGGTATTTGCAATGCAAAAGTTAGCGAGTTATTTACCCAACGAAGGTTTTGAATTAGCTCATAATAATTTGTTCGATATAGAGTTCACTATTATTGAAAAAGGCCAAGTAAAACAAGCTCGTAATGCCAAGCAACTTAAGAAAGTCAGCTCAACGGGCTTATCATACTTAGCTATGTTGTCTTTATATGCAGGGCTGTTGGCTATGTTACGTGGCGACAGTAAACATGTTAGCCAAATAATTTTGCCTGTTGATGAATTAGGTGAATTAGCTGCAGAAAATATTGACCTGTTATTACAGATGTTTAATGACAATCATATCAGTATGTTATCTGCATCGCCTTCTACGGATCGCCATATTTTATCCTTATATAATCGTCACTATAAACTAAAAGATAATAAAATTTATCATGCCGATATTCCACAGTCTCGTTTAGATGAATTATTAGCACAACGTAAAAAAATACCAGCTAGCGCGAATCCAACCATAGTAAAGGAGATGGCTAATGTTTAAAGAAAGTATTCAAAAGCTACTCTGTGGCGCTATTATTTGCCAAACGGCTTATGAAGCAGAATATCTGTATCTAAAAGCAGAAGGGCATAATGATAAAGTTAATGATTTCTTATCTAACTTAGATAGAAAGCTCACTTACCTTGATAGTGCTGATGCTTATTATTGTACCTTTAATCAGGTAGATGATAGTAATCACCATGAATTAAGTACACTGTTTGCTGAGATGCGCAGCACATTCAGACCTCTAGTTGAATTTTTAGATCTACTATTAACCGCAACACAGGCCGATTTACCGATACGTGCAAAATCAGTGCTTAATATTAATGAGCTGTTTGAACCCTTTGAGCATGATCAAACTCTTAGTGAACAATTACGCCGATTAACATCAATAAAGCCGTTTAAAACCAATAAAACTGAAACACGAGAACAACTCGTAATGGTGTTTCAAAAACTCGAAGAAATGCACTATTTTGTTCGCAAAAACACCGGCAGTAGCCGTTATTATGCAACGGCACGCTTTGATTTAATTTATTTATTAATTGAATTCTTAAATGATGCCGAATTAGTTGCTTTACCTGAGCAAGAGAAAAGTCAACAAGATGAGCTGCTGTTTTAATGGCCGGCTTTGACTCAAACCAAGTTGCTACCTTATTAAGGCAAATAGGTGCGTATAACGATTTACTCGCAAGTGCGTATGTCTATGGCTCTATTGCAAGTGATGAACAAGACGGCAATACCATTAATTTATTGCATAAATCTGGCTTAATCAGACCCGATGATTCTCTTGGTGAATACCGAATAACCACTGATCTAAAGCGTATGTTAAATAGGTTAATGCGCAAACAATCGAGCTATCGACAACTTACTGATATGGGTAAAGTGATTGATGCTATTGATGAAGTGGTAAAAGATTACCAAGCGGCTACAAATGATAAAGAACATGAAGATGCTGAGTATTATCTAGATCAACTTGACGATTTATTGTATGAAACTAAAGATAGTTTAAACAATAACTTAGACACAATGCACTTTGCTATCGTTAGTCAATTTGGTTTTGTTAGCAGCTTGTCGAATAAAATACGTCAAAACGAACGTTACTTATCACACGCTCAAAAATTACTAAATGAACTGCAGCAAATAGATCCACAGGATTGTTATCAATGGTTAGATTGGCTTTGTCCCAATGAATTTGCCCGTAAAATATCTAATTTCATCTATTGGTATAATCAAATACTGCCTAAGTTACGTTTAATCATTGATAATATGCGTATAAGTTTGTTTCGACTACGTCGTGATGAAAAACAGGCCAGTCAATTACGTAATATGGCGCGGTTTTTACGTAAACATCCTGAATTTGATCTTGATGAAAACATGTTTGAGTTACCCGATTTACCTGAGCAACTCAAATATGCACCGCCAATGCCACTTAAAAGTTATGTCGATACAAAGCAAACCGACATAGAACAACCATTAATCAGGATTGTTCAGACATTACGAAAACAAGCGGTTATTTCGCCGGTAAAAACTAGATTAATCAGTGAAGTAAGCTTAAAACCGTTAGAAAAACTCGCTGCTGAAGAAGACTTTTTTGAACAACAAACTGAATTATTGTTCGAACAAGTTATTATCAATAATAGTGCTGTTTCGGCATTAAGTTTTTATCAAGAGCACCAGAACTCTTGGCTTGAGCAATCACAAGCTATAGCCCCAAAGGCTTGGATTGAATTGGTATTTAGTTGCTATTGTAAATTAACTAATGCACAACAAAACTCATTAAATATAAAAATGAAAGGTACCGCTATTACAGGAACAACAGATAATTACAGTTATAGTGACGTGCTTATTGAGTTGAATACAGAGCTTGAAACGGAAGTAAAAGCCATTGCCTAAATAGTTATATTTTAGCAATGGAATGCAATATCAAAATATTGGCAGGGCGGTTGGATGAGTAAACGAAGTTAGTTTTAACACCAATAACGCATTCACTTTATGACGAGAAGTTTTATCTTCTCAAAGCAAGTTAACAGAAACTCTGCCAATAATACTCCGCATAAATGGATAATTAGCAATTAAGTGATCCGCGTCAACAGATTGTTAATTCGCCTCTTATTACATTCTTTTTAAACTATACTTTGTTGATATCCTATCCTTTTATGATGCTTGGTAATGGAGAGTTCCATGTCAAAAGTGTTTGGTTCAGATGCCTTTTCTCCTAAAGAAATAGCCGAGAAAGTCAATAATGTTGGCGTTGCTAAAGCAAAATTACCCATCTTGTCATTAGTAATGTTAGCAATTCTTGCCGGAGCATTTATCGGCTTAGGTGCGCTTTATTTTGTCTTAATTAAATCTGATAGCACCTTGAGCTTTGCAACGAGTCAAGTGTTGGGTGGTGTAGCTTTTTCACTCGGTTTAATCTTAGTGATAATTGCGGGAGCTGAATTATTTACCGGCAATAACTTACTAGCTATGGCTTGGGCTGAAGGGAAAATTACAACTTTTGATATATTAAGAAACTGGTTTGTTGTATGTCTGGCAAATTTTATAGGTGCAGCAGGCTTAGCTGTTTTAGTTTTTCTTTCTGGTCATAATGAAATGAACAGTGGCGCTATAGCTGAACAATATATAAAAATAGCAATCATTAAAACTAGCTTGCCATTTTGGAGTGCGTTTTTTAAAGGAGTTTTGTGTAATATCTTAGTATGTATAGCAGTTTGGATGGCTTTTTCAGGTCGCAGCGTTATTGATAAAGTTATTGTTATCGTTTTTCCAATATCTGCTTTTGTTGCTGCAGGCTTCGAGCATTGCATTGCAAACATGTACTTTATTCCTTTGGCAATGTTAGAGCAGACATTTGGTGGAGCCGATTTGTCTACAGAATTGGTAACTTGGTCTGGTTTTTTTAATAATTTAGTACCTGTAATTATGGGTAATGTTATTGGTGGTAGCTTATTTGTTGCCTTGGTTTATCATATTATTTACAGGCGAAATGCATAACATTAAGAAATGAATCTAACTATTTGTTAAGGTAACTTATGTCTTATTTTTTAATAGAATCTCAAACAACTAACTTAATTCGTTATCAAATTCCTTTTGATATAAATACTTTTAAAAGTGAGCACGTGGTGTTTTCTGGTGCGCTAGGTAAACATCCTTATGATATTAATAAGGTGGTGTTGATTGCAGATCCACATAATAATAATACTCGATACTATGAATTTGATCGCTCTGACATAGGTCTTATTGAAAAGCAGCCAAATCTTATTAGTACTGATGGTGAAGATTTTGCTATGGTTTTATTATGGATAAAGGCAGGTAGCATAGCAACGCAAAGTTCTGTGTTTATAGTTTAAAGACGAAAGTAAACTAAATCCTTAAAGGAAGCAGTTAACTGGTATCGGGTTAAATTCAATTTGTTTAGCCATACGAATAACGACAGGGACAACTACCCTCTAATAAAACATACTCACTATGTCCGATACTCTTCAGTATTGGACATAGTGAGTATTATGATTTAAACTAGCTTTACAGTACATTATCTCAATAGAATCAAAATTCTGGTATTCAAATAAATGTCATCATCTAAGACTTTAGCTAACTCCTTAAAGAAGCCTGTTCCTTTATATCCACCATACATTGATTTGTGTGAATTCTATCTCGAAGATTATCCTGAGTTAGACAAAGTTTTCTCATCCAATGAATCATGGTGGCTTGAGCAATTTAACTGGGGTAAACTTTTTCTTACTTATATAGGTAGAAATAAATCGACTCATACTTATGACAGATTTAGAAATGATGTTGAACGTTTTCTTTTATGGTCGTTTATTGAAAAGAAAAAACCAATCGACCAATTACGTAAATCTGACTTACTCGAATATGCTGACTTTTGTTGGCAACCACCAGTTACTTGGATTGGCACGTCTAATCAGGAACGCTTTAAAATAACCAATGGTTATTCCGCAGCTAATGAACATTGGTTTCCATTCAAAATTCAAGCACCTAAAAGTCTTAAAGCTCAATTTGAAATTGATAAGAAAAAATATCGACCATCACAACAAACACTTTCATCGATGTTTACTGCATTGATTGTTTTTTATAATCACTTAATGGCTGAAGATATTTGTATTGGTAACCCAGCTCAAATTGCTAAAAAAGATTGTCGTCACTTTATAATCGATTCACAAGTTAAAGAAATAAAACGATTAACTGCTAGCCAATGGCAATATGTTTTAGATACTGCTGTCGAAATGGCTGACGAAGATCTAATGTTTGAACGTAACTTATTTGTCATTGCTGCCTTAAAAACCCTATTTTTAAGAATATCAGAATTGTCTGAACGTGAAACCTGGTCTCCGACCATGGGTCATTTTTGGCAAGATGATGATGAAAACTGGTGGCTTAAAATATTTGGTAAAAGCCGTAAATTACGTGATATTACTGTTCCTATTGATTTTTTGCCATTTTTAGAGCGTTATCGTGCATCGCGCGGATTACTTGGATTACCAGCTAGTAATGAAAATTCTGTCTTAGTTGAGAAAGTACGTGGCCAAGGTGGCATGACTTCTAGGCATTTACGACGTATTGTGCAAAGTGTTTTTGATAAAGCTTATGAAAATATGCGTCGATCTGAAGGTGATAATAGAGCATTAAAATTGAAAGAAGCTTCTGCCCATTGGTTAAGACACACAGGTGCCAGTATGGAAATTGAACGTGGGCGCCCTCTTAAAGATATTTCAGAAGATCTAGGTCATGCCAGTATGGCAACAACTGATACTGTTTATGTTCAAAGTGAAAATAAGAAACGTGCGGAAAGTGGTAAAAGAAGAAAGGTCGACTAATAGACTTGTAAGTCTTAATAAAATTGATATAACCGCCCTATTTTCTAGCTTGTTTATAATGTTCAATAATCATTCAAATATTGCCTGCAAAAACAGTGCGCTACGTGATTATTTACCTATGATAACTGCCAAACCATAATAGAATTCACGTAGCGTTAGATTGTTATTTAAACGAATGGCGCTACAGACCCTAACTGTACAGGTGTTAAGCTAAAATTAGAGGCAATTGAACAAGTTTTAAAATAACTAAATAACGTACAAAATTATGAAAAATCTCATTAAAAGCTGAACCTTTTGGTTTTGTCTATTTGTGATGGCTAGTTTTTAAAACTTGTTGCTGATTGCCTAGATTTATCTACCTGTAGCTGAAAAACATCTGGCCTTGAATAATGTCCAGCTACATCTAAAGCACGCTTTGAATTAGCCGCCAATTCAACATCTATGTCTAAAATCAGAAAACCTTTTTCCTTAGACATTGGCCCGCAAACAATTTCTCCCTTAGGTGAAACAATTACTGAGCCGCCAGGATTAATCCACGTTTCATCAATAGGATACAGTTCATCTATGTTAGGAAAGTCCTTAGGTAGATCATCTCTTTCTAATGCAACGCCACAGGATATAACCCAGCATTTTCCCTCCCTAGCGATATGTTGCATAGTGCCAATCCACTCATCACCACTATCATAAGTAGGCGCAATATATATTTCTACGCCTTGAGAATATAATGAATATCTTGCCAACGGCATATAATTTTCCCAACAAATAAGACTGCCAATTTTACCTACTGGCGTATCAATAACGTTTAAGCCATGACCATCACCAAAGCCCCAAACCATGCGTTCAGGGTTTGTTGGCATAAGTTTACGGTGATTATTAATCACCTTGCCTTCACCATTAATTGTTATTACAGAGTTAAAAATGGTCGATTGGCTATTTAGATTGTCACGTTCGTTTATGCCACAGACTAGGGTAACATCGTTGTTTTTAACAGCTTCAAGCATTGGATTGAGATCATCTGATGATAGATCAACAGCATTTTTAAGTAGCCTAATATGAAGCTCTTCACTTATTGACCAATCTCCGCCGGGTCTTAAGCGCCATATCCAGGCTGGATATCCTGGAATAAATGCTTCAGGAAAAATGATAAGTTTTGCGCCTTGTGCTGATACTGTATTAATCAGCTCTGTCGCTTTTTTAATTGTTTCTACTTTATCAAGAACACATGGCGCTTCTTGAATAATCGCAACTTTCGACATAATTGCACCTATAGTTAATATATTCAATAGAATAACTATAGGTGAATTGTAAAATTACGGGACTATTTTGAACCTGTTTTAACAGGAATTAATGTGATTTATGCGCCCTATTCAGGATTTTTTAACGAACTTAGCGGTAACCATCATTTCACCAACTCCATCAATCTTGCAGTCAAGTTGGTGATCTTTAGTATCTTGAATGCGCCTAATAAGCCCTTTAGTACCAATTTTTATAATTTGAGAACTACCTTTAATTTTCAAATCTTTGATTATTGTGATCTTATCAGTTTCTGAAAGTAATGTGCCGTTAGCATCTTTTACTGTTATAAGCTCTTCAGCTTCAATTTCTATAGGGTCCCACTCGTATGAACATTCGGGACATACGAGTTGGTTTTGATCTTGATATACATACTCAGATTGGCAACTTGGACACGGAGGGAAAGACATATTTACACCTAAGAGATTAGCTAGTTTGCTATTTACTTCCATAATTTATTTGTTGATTAGGTTACTTTAATCATCTATATAAAACAATAACTTAATGTATAGACAAATATAGATGACACCTTCTCGGTGATAATTTTAATCTCTACATTTAACGGAAAAGCAGCGTAGTACTGTATACACATACAGCAACCCTGTTTTTAGTCATTTCCTGCATCATATTGCATAAACAACAGTCAATAACTTGAAATCTAGCCAGATAAAATGACAGCTAGGCTGAATTAGTACTCATCTTCTTCACTTGAATAACTTACCACTTTACTGGCAATTGAATATGAAAAACCTCTGGATATTAAATGCCGTAATGCCTTTTGTTTTAACTTAATATCCTCAATTGGACCTTCACCAAACTTTCTGATTTTTAGAGTTAATGCCTTACCAAAATAATCATCTTCACTCGTTTCAATTGCACCAACACAATCATTGATAGTTTGCGATGAAAAGCCTTTGGCATAAAGTTTTTCTTTGATTTTATTCTGGCCAATATTTTTATCTGTATAACTCTCTGTTAAGCGCTTGGCATAACGAAGATCATTTACAATTTCTCGCTCTATCAAATAAGCTAATGCGGCTTCGTTGTATTGAGTATCTTCCCTAAATAATAGGTTAGCTTTTTGTAGTAATGTCTTAGCTGAATAATCACCATACCTTTCAATCATCCACTGCATATACCCTTTAACGCGATCGTATGAAATATCTTTTGGCTCTGGCTTTTCTTTCTTTTTATACATGACAGTGTTTATCTACTATTTGCAATTGTTGTGATCGGGAATACTAATAGAAAAGAGCCAACCACACTGTTGGTTCTTCCGTTGAGGTAGCAATCACTTTATGTTTTACATGTGCTTTGATATCTAGGTAATCACCTTGTTTCAGCATGACTTTATCGCCATTTATGAACTCGATTTCTCCATAGCCTGACAAAACGATTACCCATTCGTTTTCATTTTGATCATACCAACCAGTATCTGGAGAAGATTGTCCCTTTGAGACTATTCGCTCAATCCTGAGGTTGTTGGTGTTGAGGATATCTTCAAATATTTCATTAGGTATTTCTGATGGAATATTGCTAAATATATTTGTCAAAGTACTGCCTTATATCTCTCTACTTTCCATCAATAAATACATATGACTTTTTATGCAGTAGCAGTTTTATCAACTGACGATGTCCTACTTAGAAACATTTCTACAGGAATAAAAGCAAATGGAATTAACGAGGCGATAAATAGTGGTAACCAAATCTTAAGCGACCAGCGTTGTGAATTTGAGACGATTAAAGATAATAACAAATAAAGCATAAACAGCACGCCATGGATCATACCTAATTGAAAAACAAAATCTCGGCTGATTAAACCAAGAGTTACACTTAATATGGCTAAGAATGATAAGCCTTCTAAAATACTGATTGCACGAAAATATTTGAGCATTAATTTAACCTTTAAATTCGAAAAACGTATTATCCTGTGATGACCTCATTGGGTCAAATTTATAACAAAAATCCTTCCTGATAAGAACAAAAAGTTACATATATAAACCGGTAGCTTGCAAATAAGTTATGGATAGAATTTAGTGCACCTTTCGGTGATAGAAGATGCACTAAATATTAGTTATGGCAGTTGGCAAACCTCTTGTTCTCTTTTGACATATAAATCTGCTGACAAGCCCATTAACTGCGGCACAGTTGCTGATATTGCAATTGATGAAAATGTTCCGACAAAAACACCACAAAAAAGAGCAATAGAAAAGCCAGCTAAAGACTCCCCAGCAAACAGCCATATAGATAATATAGTGGCAAGTGTTGTACCTGAAGTTATTAAAGTACGAACTATGGTTGCTTTAATAGCCGAGTTTATAATGCTATCAATGTCTTTTTCACTATTTCTTTTCATGAGATCTCGTACCTTGTCTCCAACAATAATGGAGTCATTTAGTGAATAACCAATAATAGCGAGTAAACTCGCCAGAATGGTTAAGTCAAAAGGAATATCAAACCATGCAAAAACACCGAGCACGATAACCACATCATGGAAAAGTGCAACAACTGAACCGGTAGCTAAACGCCATTCAAACCTGAACGATAAGTAAAGTAAGATAACGATAATTGATGTTAGTAACGCCAATCCGCCTTGGTTAATTAGCTCCTCACCAACTTGGCTGCCAATATAGATAGCGTCTTGTGGTGTAATTGTTAATCCACTGAGTTGGGAAAAACCAGTAAGCCAAGTATTACCTTTAAAACTGATACTATTGTCTGCTTGTTGTACACTCCAATAAGTGCCATTTTCAGCTGATGTTAATTTAAATGACTCTGGTAAATATGATGCTAATAAGGCTTCCATCTTGCCTTGCGTCACTGATTGTTGCGTTGTAAATTCTGTTAGGTAGCCACCAGTGAAATCGAGACCGAGATTGATTCCATTGCTAAAAATACCTATTAGCGAAATTAACACAAAAACCACTGCCAAATAGAAGCTGATTAATCGAAACTTAGTTAAAAACTCACTTTGTTCTATTTCTAAATAGCTCATTATTTATCCCCTACTTTAATGCTTAATATTTGTGCCTTATTATCCCGAACAGCTAAATTGGTCAGTGCTTTAGATACAAAAACGCCGGTAAACATACTTGTTAATATGCCTAAACATAAAATAAGCGCGAAACCTTTGACTGGACCGTAACCTATAGAATATAAAATAATACCGGTAATCATGGTCGTTATATTGGCATCAAGAATGGTTGAAAAAGCACTTTTATAGCCACTTTCAATAGAAGAAATAACCCGCTTACCTCGCTTTAACTCCTCTTTTATCCTTTCAAAAATGAGTACATTGGTATCAACAGCCATGCCTACCGTTAGCACTAATCCTGCAATACCAGGTAGTGTTAGTACTGCACCTGGCAATAAAGACATTAACCCAAGTAAACTAACTAAATTTAATGCCAAAGCAATATTGGCAATAAGACCTAATGTGCGATACCAAAGTGCCATAAAGATTAAAGTAATCGTAATGCCTATAGTTAACGCTTTGATACCGTTATCTATATTATCAACGCCAAGGGTTGCTTCAATACTGCGTTGTTTTACTATGGTTACCGGAGCGGTTAATGATCCTGCCCTAAGTAATAGCGCCAACTCTTGCGCGTCTTTAGAACTAGACATATTGGTAATACTAAATTGTGACCCTAAGTGCTGTTGAATTGTTGCAACATTGATCACTTTACTTTTTTTAATCACTTCATCATTAGCGTTACGGTAAAATTCAGAAAAAACCGTAACCATTGGTTTGCCAATATTCTTTTTAGAGAACGAGGACATCTTCTTGCCACCTACACTATCTAAAGTTAGGTTTACCAAGGGGGATCCCATTTCGTCTTGTCCTGCTCGGGCATTTTTAATATTGCTACCGGAGAGAACTGCTTGCCCATTCATTACCAACTTACGACCATTATCATCACGCAGGTGAATGACTCCAGCATCACGTAAGTTTTCAGCTAATTGGTAAAAGTCGAGTGAAGCGGTAGCACCAATAATCCTTTTAGCTTCTTCAGGATCATGAACTCCAGGTAACTCAATACGGATATTGTTTTTACCTTGTTTTTGCGTAACGGCTTCAGTAATACCAAGCTCTTCTATTCGACCTCGCATGGTTTTAAGTGTTTGTTTCATTGTTTCTTGTCGGAACTTCGCCTGTTCCTGTGTTGAATATGACAATATAACTTGGGTATTATCTTGCTCAGTTTTAATCAATTCTGGATAGCTTTTCTTGATGTTTGCTAATAGTAATTTAACTTCATCAAGCTTTCCTGGTGAGAAATTGATCTCGATTGAATGATTATCTGGCTGTGAAACTTTACTTAAGCGAATTCGCTTTTCTATCGCCAGGGTCCTAATCTCAAGAGCAATACTTTTTAATCTATCTGACAATGCATGCTCCGTATCAACATTAAGTACAAATAGCACGCCACCACTTAGGTCTAGCCCTAGCTTTATTGGTTCACCCCCCAATGACTTTAGCCAATCAGGTGAACTGTTTTCTATCGTACTTCCAATAGAATAATCATTGCCATACGTTTGTCTTAACAATCGCTCAATTGCGTTTTGGTCAGTTTTATTGTTCAAGGTAATTTCAGTGCTTATGTTTGATGTTTTAATTTCATCAACGCTGAACTTATGTTGGGCTAACAAGGCATTAATGTCTTGAGGTGATACTGTGTTAATTTGTGTGTGGTTATTTTCAACAAGATGAAGTTTCACCTTGTCGGAATATAAGTTTGGTAATGCGCTAATACACATAAATAGTAATATAAAAATAATGACAATATTTTGCCATTTAGCATTTTTTACATGCGGGCTTGTAGGTGAATTCATCATAAAATCTCTAAAAAACTCACTTGAACTTGCTAAGGAGATTAAAAAAGTGGCAAGCACAGTAAGTAACTGATGGGTTAATATCAGTATTGAAAAAGGAAAAGGTGATTTTTACCGCTCATAAAGTAATGATTTATACTTTATTTGAACGGTCAATTAATGAATTAACTGTGGTAAGTATTGCGGGATGAATACAAAAAGTTGCCGTCTTTCCAGCCAGAAAGCCGTGATGAATTAGTAGTGTGGCTTAATCGTTCAAACCAAGTGAGCATTACTGGTGGGTTTGTTAAATGCTTAAACAAGCCTGCTGTCAGTTTCAGTTTGAAAAATTCTATAACTAAAACATAATTTGCAGATGTTTGTATCTCTGAAGAAAACAGGGATGGACTTATTTGATGTAAACGAGGCAAATTAAATAGATTGTCAGGCTCGTCATCGTCGAAAGAAACAAATGAATGTTGCTCGAGTTGAGTAATAACTAGCCCTTTGTTATTTTCAGTCTCTAGCAATCCTGCGCTCGGCAAAGCACTAGCTGTTTGAGCTAGTACTAACAAAAATAACATTACTGTTAATTTACGCCACATGCATACACCGCAAAAAAGAAAATAATCTCGACTGGTTAATGATATATGGTTTTTAATCTTAAATTCAATAGCTTTTATGATTTATTAACATAGTCTTACTACGTTATTTGGTGCTTTAGCCAAGCGAGTGCATCATCACGGTCAGTGAATACTTCAATATTAAGTTCTGACGAGCTTGGGATTGTCGCAGAAAAATCGGCGCTCATTTTTGCTAGCTTATTTGGTGCAAATACCGCAATTTTATCAATAGCACCTAAGGTACCAAATTTGATTAATGCATCAAGCTGCGTTGAATAGGCATGGGTTTTATTAATCAGTAATGAAAAGGAGTCATCTAATAATGATAATAACGATGTATGAACTTCATCAACCATAGCGATATTAATATCAACGCCATCATCAGCAATAATCTCAGCAAGATCATTGCGAAGTATATATATTCTTGCGAATGATATTTGGTGCATTTCCATATGAAACTTCTGTCCTGTAAATCTTAGCCAACTAGTGTTCCGAAAAGTGGTCTAAGAAATATTAATCTTTGTATATTATAGCTTTAACTTATCTTTTTAACATCCTCATTTACTAAATAATAAAAATGAGTGCCAATGTTAAATAAATTACCAATGAATAGGATCTACTTTATAGTAATCGGTCAATTGACGGTACAATGCTGGATGTTGTTTATTAAACTGTTCAGCTTTCTCAAAAAAAACTTCGCTTACCACAGCAAAAAACTCTGCTGGCTCTGTCGCTCCATAATAATCGAATATTGATGGTGTACCATTAGCTGCTTGCGTTTGAAGTATCTCGAACTGCTGAGAAAAGACTTGAGACCAACATTTATAATTTTGCCCCTTTCCTAGAATTGGTGCGCCATTGGCTGTGCCATTTTCCTGATCTAATTGATGAGCAAACTCATGTATTACAACATTGTGACCGTCGTTTGGTAATTCAGCGCCATGTAAGCTATCTTGCCATGACAAAACTATCTTGCCGAAATCCCAAGATTCTCCAGATAAAGCAACTTTTCGAGTGTATTGAACACCATCGGCACTACGTTGGCTCTGCTCTTTTAAGAACGCAGTTGGATAAACTAATATTGTTTTCAATTTAGGGTAATAATCGGTTTTCCTGTTTAACAATAACAAACATGCTTGAGCTGCTATGGTTATTTTTACTTCATCGGTAATTTCAACTCCGTTACAACCAACAAAGTTTTTTTCTGAGATAAATACTTGAATGTGTTGCTTAAGTTGCAGCTGTAAATCTGCAGGCATTTGACGAAAATATGGCATTCTTTGCTGAATAATTTTACGCCATTGCT
>Ga0105356_10001315_pt1 | contig 24559 bp, 21 predicted proteins | sample GOMGulsemesocosm_3_FD_83502 | JGI IMG/M metagenome (GOLD analysis project Ga0105356, IMG submission 83502) | Methane-oxidizing microbial communities from mesocosms in the Gulf of Mexico - GOM9D Gulf of Mexico | ecosystem: Environmental > Aquatic > Marine > Cold seeps | place: Gulf of Mexico... | reverse complement strand
GGCACCTGCATTTCGCCATAGCGCTTGGCTTTAACCACACCATCACGAAATAATGACTCGTCGATATCCATCACATCGCGATCCATTACGCTGACCAGTTGATTAGTCAGCATCAGTTTCAGCACTTCACCCGCCGCTGTTGGCGTAATGGCATAAACACCCGAGTGGATCTTAACTCCTGCCGGAATACCCAGCACCACAAAATCATCCCCCACCGCACTATAGATGTTTCTGGCGGTACCATCGCCACCAGCAAACACGAGACAATCGACCCCTGCCGCTTTAATTGCCGCCGCCGCACTTAGCGTGTCATCACTTGAGCTGGTCAATAGATTGTCGTCGAGGCGTTCACTGCCGCCAAACGGGATAACACTGTAAGGCAATGACATCTTTTGACATAAGTCTGCGCCCATCGCGCCGCTAACCGTGATAATTTCAAATTCTTGGCAATGTTGTTTAATCACCGACAGCGCTTGCTCAGTACGTATCGCCGCTTTGGCGGTCGCGCCTAGTTCAAGTGCCTGCTGAGCCACGTCATCACTGCCTTTCAACGCAACAGAGCCGCCGAGACCGGCGACCGGATTAATAATTAAACCAATTCTAAATTTCATGTTAAGCCTGTTTTAGGGAAGATGATGACTGATAACCAATGGCGGAAATCGTCAGTGGTTCGGTGTTATAAAATGCTTGTAGCGCTGAGATAAGTCTGCTGGTACGTGTGTTAAAGCCGCCGTTAATCAATTCACAGAGCCGCTGATAAACGGCGTCTTGAAAGACAAAACGGTCGGATTGCCAGCCATTGAGGTTATCGCTACTCACGTTAAAGTTAAATCCACAGGCTAAGCACAATGCCCATTCAATCGCCTGAGGTTTGACTTCAACCGCTTCAAACTCAAGCTGTTTCGCCTTGTCACGACCGTCGGGACAATACCAATAGCCAAAATCCTCTAGCTGCCGACGCGCTGTGCCTGCCACTAGCCAATGGGATATTTCATGGAGCGCACTGGCATAAAATCCGCGAGCGAAGATGATCCGATGATGCGAGTGCTGCTCGTCCAGCGGCAAGTAGATAGGCTCATCGCCGCCTTTAACCAACAGGGTTTGATGACTTTGACTAAATTGTTGATTAAATATCGCGATCAAATCATCAAAATCAAAATAATGTTGGGTGTTTAGCGTTAGGGTATTTTCCACAGAGTAATTCATCGCTTGGCAGGTTGAAGTGGATAGTGTATCAACGATACACACGCTGTGGCTAGTAAAGCTATTGCGGCGGCCATTAACCACGTATCAGTTGCGCCGGCGCCCTGATGCCAGGTATAGCCAGAGAACAATGCGCCGCCTACCCCGCCGATGCCAAAGCTAACGGATGCATAAACCGCCTGACCACGTCCCCGCGCCTGACCAACAAACCAGTGATTCAACATTGCCATCGCGGCGGCATGGGCGCTGCCGAAACTCGCCGCATGCAGCAACTGATTGAGTGAGAGCAATACAATATTGTCCACCACCAACGGCATCACCAGCCAACGTAATGCGCTAAGGAGCAAACTCACCAGTAATAACTGCTTGGCACCGAAGCGTCTTAATAGCGTGGCGGTAACCGCAAAAATAACCACCTCGGCGACGACCCCCAATGCAATCTGCAACCCGGCAAACGATTCGCTGTAACCGCCATCTACTAAATAGAGTACAAAGAAGCTGTAATAAGGACCATGACTCACTTGAAGTAATAAAATGGCCAGCAGAAACAACAACACATTACTATTTTTAAGGGTTGCTGAAAAACTCGCCGTGCTACCGCATTCAGGTGTGATATGTTGGCGTGGTTGATAATCAATAAACTTGGTCACTAGCACTAGGCCGATTAACACCATCACCCCAATGCTAACAAGCCATTGGACACCAAAATGTTCAAACACGAAACCGCCACAGGTCACTAACACAATAAAACCAATACTGCCCCAAGCCCTGATCTTACTGTAATCATGACTACGGTGTTCGAGTGTCGACAGGGTAACCACTTCCATTTGTGGCAATATCGCGCTCCAACACGAAGCAAAGAGCATCAGTACCAGAGCTATCATCCAATAGCTTGTCGCGACAAAAAAACCACAGAAAAACACTAACGAAAATAACGCACCCCACCGAATCGCACTCAGCCGCCGCTCTGTCTTATCGACATGCGTTGCCCAGACCAACGGCATCACAATACGGGTTGCCATTAAAACGGCCATTAGCTCGCCAACTTGCGCAGAGGAAAAACTAAGTGCAGTAAGATAGGACGCCCAATAAGGAACGATTAAACCGAGTAACGCGAAAAAGAAAAAATAGCACCCAGACAAGGCGCGCCATTGTCTAGGTGTATCGAGTGAATGGGTCATTTATCGGCTAATTGATAAGCCGTGGTGCTCAGTGTCACGTCATAGTTTTGCGCGCGATGACGCAGTAAATGATCCATGATGGTAATAGCGAGCATCGCCTCCGCGATTGGCACGGCGCGCAGACCGACACAAGGATCGTGACGCCCTTTAGTGACCAAGTCGATTTCCTTACCAAACTTATCGACGCTGACGCCGCTAGTAGTAATACTTGAGGTCGGCTTCAGCGCTAAATGAGCGACAATTGGTTGCCCCGATGAGATGCCACCCAAAATACCGCCGGCATGATTGGACAAGAAACCCTCTTTGGTCATTAAGTCACGGTGCTCACTGCCCTTTTGATTGACCACTGCAAAACCGTCACCAATTTCGACCCCTTTAACTGCGTTAATGCTCATCAGACTATGGGCGATTTCCGCATCGAGACGGTCAAACACCGGTTCACCAAGTCCCACTGGCACATTCAGCGCTTCAACCGTTACCTTGGCACCAATAGAGTCACCCTGCTTTTTCAAGTCACGGATCAATTGTTCCATCGGTTCTAGTTTGTCGATATCGGGACAGAAGAACGGGTTTGTCTCAATTAAATCGTAATCAATTTTTTCAATCTTAACATCACCTATTTGTGATAAATAACCACGGATCTCGATGCCATATTGCTGCTTCAAATACTTCTTAGCGATCGCGCCGCCCGCGACTCGCATCGCGGTTTCACGCGCCGATGAACGGCCACCACCACGATAATCGCGGATACCATATTTTTGTTGGTACGTGTAATCGGCATGGCCCGGACGAAACTGATTCTTGATCTCGCCGTAATCCTTTGAGCGCTGATCACCATTTTCAATCAACAAACCAATGGGCGTGCCAGTGGTCTTGCCTTCAAACACACCAGATAAAATCTTCACCGCATCGTCTTCGCGGCGCGGCGTAGTAAATTTTGAGGTACCTGGCTTGCGACGATCCAGATCAGCCTGTAAATCTGCTTCACTGAGTTCAATGCCCGGTGGACACCCATCGACAGTACAACCTAACGCAATACCGTGACTCTCACCAAAGGTGGTGATGCTAAACAACTTACCTATGCTATTACCTGACATGATGTTTCCTTGTAACTGAATGGGTGGCTACAACGCCCTAAAGCGTTGCCGCTAGCGCCGCTTTAAACTGTTGTTTGTGTAGTTCTAATTGCTGCTTGGTTAAGGCAAATACGCCGTGTCCACCGTTAGCAAACTCTATCCAGGTAAAATCAACCTCTGGAAATTGTTGTTCCATATGCACCTGTGAGTTACCTACTTCGACCACTAATATGCCACCATCATTAAGACAATCTAACGCGTCGACTAAGATGCGTTTAACCAAGTCCAGACCATCAAAACCTGCCGCGAGTCCCATTTCAGGCTCGTGAATAAATTCACGTGGCAACGAGTCCATGTCTTCTTGATCGACATAAGGCGGATTGGATACAATTAAATCGTACTTTTCGCGTAATACTTCATTAAGCAAATCTGATTGCAGTGGAATGACTCGATCTTCGACGCCGTGGTTAAAGATATTTATATTGGCCACTTCCAACGCATCGATTGATAAATCAATGGCGTCGACTTCCGCCTCAGGAAATTGATGCGCCAGCGCAATCGCAATACAGCCACTACCAGTACAAAGATCAAGCGCACGTAATACAGGTTGTTGCTGTAGGTAAGGTTCAAAACTTTCGCTGATCAACTCGGCAATTGGTGAACGAGGTACTAGTACTCGCTCATCGACATAAAACTGCGCCCCAGCAAACCAGGCACAATTCGTAATGTACGATACCGGCAAACGCTCGTTAACCCGTTGCACAAATAAACTGACTACAGCTTGACGCTCAGAGCGCGTGATCCGGTGTGAAGTGATCGACTCTTTACTGTCGATAGGTAAATACAGTGCATGCATGGTTAACGCAACAGCTTCATCCCACGCATTGTCGTTACCATGTCCATAAAAAATATCCGCGCTATTGAATTGACTCGCGCCCCAGCGTAGTAAATCGCCAATAGTACGCAGTTCTTCGATAGCTTCATTAATTTGTTCATCACTAATTTGTGCTTGTTCCAAGGTATAACTCCCAACCCGTATAGTGCAGCGCGGTGCGCCGTTAATCCCAGCATTGTAACCTAAGGGAAAAACAATATGAACCATGTTCATATTGCAAAAAAGCATTTAAAATAGCGTAATGAGCAATTCCTTAACCAACTGATTAAAACATGAGCGACACAAATAAAGTTTCGATGCACGATCTTCTTGGACTAACGGGTGTCAAGCCAATGGTTCAGGATAAGGTCGAGATGAAAAAACCCAAAGCAGCCAGAAAGAAACAACATAAAGATAAACAACAAAAGCAGGCTGAGTTTTATTTCTCCGACGGTTTCGTGCCCCATCTCAACGAAGAAGGCCCGATGCGCTACTGCCGTGAAGACATCGAAAAATACGAATTGAAGAAACTGCGTCGTGGCGATTACTTTCCCGAACTGGTGCTCGATCTCCACGGCCTTAATCAAAGCGATGCCAAAACCGAGATCCTTGCACTGTTTAAAGAGTGCAAGAAAATGCATGTTCAGTGTTGTTGCATTGTCCATGGCATCGGCACAGGCATCTTAAAGACGCGTACTCCCTATTGGATTGCCCAATATCCAGAATTACTGGCCTTTCATCAGGCACCTCTTGAATGGGGCGGCCAAGGGGCACTGTTAGTGCTACTCGATATTGAAGTCGACCCCGACGCGAAAATAGATTAATAACTCATGATAACAGCGAGCGATTGATGACATCCTGATAGCGCTCATGCCACAATAATTCCCCTTGCCAACTCTCTAGGTCAAGCTCGACACAAGCAATTGATGAGGTGGTGAAACTTGGCATCATTGAGCCTTTGCACAGATCTTCAACCAACAACCCCACTAACGGTAAATGGGAAACAACGAGAGCGGAGCGAGCCTTTAACTGCGCGCAAAATGCCAACAAGGCATCACCACAGCTTTCTGGAGATGATTCTGGCGTGAGTTCTTCCAAAATATGATGTTGCGGCGTGTTTTCAATAACCTGTGATACGATATCAAATGTTTGCAGCGCACGGACGTATGGACTGACAAAGGTAATATCAAAGTGTCGTTGATGCTTAGCGAGCCAAGTCGCCATTAATAGACTTTCGTGGCGGCCCGTATCCGTCAATATCCGCTCTTTGTCGGTAAGAGCAACCTGCTGAGCCTGGCCATGGCGCATTATAAAAAGTTTCATCGAAATTGACCTTATGTCGTTAACAGTAATAATAAATGACTAGTTTGCCAAATTTCGCCATCGAGGCAATTGGGCAAAAGTCTAGTGTGTCGACATCTTACCTAAAAATATGGTTTTCATCACTTCTGAGTGAATTATTTGTTCTCACTGGTACATATTTAGGCCATACTGAGATTGCGATTGAATATTTAGGCTTTTCAGTGGTCTATGAGCTGACACATTTGAATGTTGAAACGGAGCCAATTTGATAATTTCCCCCAATGATACTAAAAGCTACCGCCATATCACGTTACCAAATGGTATTGGTGCCTTGCTGATTAGTGATGAAAACACCGATAAATCTTCAGCGGCATTGGCGGTAAATGTTGGCCATTTTGACGATCCTGACGATTGTTTAGGCCTTGCCCACTTGCTTGAGCATATGATGTTTCTCGGGACTAAGCGATTTCCCGAGCCCAGTGAATATCACCGTTTTATTAAGGGGCACGGCGGACTTCATAATGCATGGACCGGTAGCGAATATACCAATTATTACTTTGGAATTAACAACAGCTACTTTGAACAAGCGCTAGAACGTTTCAGCGATTTTTTCATCAGCCCATTACTCGACGGTGAGTGGATAGACAAAGAAATAAACGCGGTAGAATCAGAGTTTCAATTAAAATATCGTGATGAAAATAGGCGTTTCTTGTCTGTTTTAAAACAAATTTGCAATCCTCTACATCCATTTAGCAAGTTTTCAGTGGGCAATAAACAGACCTTTGCTAATAACAAGCAGCAAGACTTGGCGCAAACCCTCAATGATTTTTATCACCAGCATTATTGCGCGGGAAAAATGAAACTAGTGCTGCTATCGAACCAATCGTTAGAGCAACTTGAGCTATTAGCCGAGCAATATTTTAGTGATATACCCTGTCACCAACTAACGACAGATTACCCTGAGGTGCCACTTTATTTGCCGGTTACTCAAGCCATTGCCATTTCGATAAAGCCAGAGCGTGACATCAAGAAACTGCATCTAAACTTCTCAATGCCGCATCAACTACTTAACTACCGTAATAAGCCATTGGCTTACATTGGTTTTTTACTTGGACATGAAGGTGTCGGTAGTCTGTTATCGCGTTTAAAAAGCCTAGGATTAGCAAATGCTTTATCCGCTGGAATAGGTCTACATGGCTATAATTATACCGAGTTTTCAATAACAGTTGCCCTTACCCAGCAAGCTCTCGCACGAAAAGACGAAGTCATTGCTCTCGTGTTTAAATACATTGAATTAATCAAACAACAAGGGGTTGAGGCGTGGCGTTATTTAGAAAAGCATAGTTTGGTTCGGACTGCATTCGAATTTCAAGAAGAGGTCGGCCCAAGTAGTTTGACCAGCCATTTGGTCACTAATCTATTTCGCTACGACCCCAAGGACACCATTTACGGTGATTACTCTCTAGACAGCTACGAGCCAGAGGCAATACACGCTTGCCTCGACCAGATGACCCCCGCTCATCTACGCCTCATCACCATTAGTTTAGACCAAGCAACCGACAATGAGACGTGTTGGTATGATACGCCCTATCGAATATCGTCGATTAGTGAGCAGCAACAACAAGCTTGGCTCAGTCAACGGGATAAAATCTCGGCGACGGCGCTTAGCCTGCCCAGTGCTAACCCGTTTGTGATTGAGCGTCTAAGCTATCGTGCCAGTAAAACTCAGCTGACAGCACCTCAAGTAATCATGCGTCATCCGGGTTTCCGCCTATGGCACATGCAGGAAAGTACATTTAAGGTACCAAAAGGCCACATCTACACGGCCATCGATAGTGCGATTGTGGGCAATGACGTGCGCAGCGTCGCGTTATGTCGACTCTATGTTGAATTATTGCATGATTCACTGGCTGAGCTGACCTACCCGGCTGAGCTCGCCGGCATGCATTACGATATCTACCCTCATCAAACGGGCCTAACCCTCCATGTCAGTGGCTTTACGCCCAAATTATTTCTCTATTTCGATATGCTCATCGCCAAGATCAGCGTGCGTCAATATTCACTTCAACGCTTTGAAGAGATTAAACAACAGCTAATCACCAGCTGGCAAAATAATGACAAGGCTAAGCCGATTAATCGATTATTTAGCCAGCTTAGCATCGCCATACAACCGCGACAATACGATGCAAATAGCTTAAAGCAACAAATGCAAGAGATTGAACTTGAAGAACTATTGACGTTTAATAAGGCATTATTCGATAAAGTACATCTAGAATCTTATGTCCATGGTGACTGGACATTAGAGGAGGTCGAAATATTTTCAGATAGTATTTATCATCAGATTTCTGCCCTCGCATCACCGATGGAGCCAACCACCAAACATCTGGTATCACTGAAAGACCGAGGGTGCCAAGTCAATTCGATACAAACCAATCACGATGATTCGAGCATTATTATTTACTATCAGGCGCAACAATCAAATCCTAATAGCACCGCGCTCTACAGGTTATTTAGTCAATTGATAAGCTCATTTTTCTTCACCAAAATTAGAACAGAACAGCAGTTAGGGTATCTCTGTGGCGCTAGCTATATGCCGGTCAACCGTCACCCAGGGATGATTTTATATATTCAATCCCCAGTTGCCGAGCCTGCGCAATTACGACGAGCTATTGATAGTGTGCTAATGGAGTTTAAGCAATATTTATCGCAACTAGAGCGCAGTAAATGGCAGGAGGCGGTGAGTGGTCTTCTTAATCAGATTTCCACACCGGATAAAACACAACAAAGCGCGGTACAAAGGTTCTGGATTGGCATTGGCAACAACGATCAACAGTTTACCCACCAGCAACAGACGCTTGATGCCGTTAGCCAGGTGACTCAATGCGAACTAATCGACTTTGTGGCACATTCGATACTAAGCCAACAAGATAGGCTAGTACTCAAGGCAATAGCAAATGACGCTGATCTAGAGCAAGCTGTAGATAGCGGCAGCATAATCGACGATTTAGCCACCTTTAAAATACAGGGTAAAAAAATAAAGCTATAGCCAGACTAACTCACTAAAATGCGCGCGGCACATCGAGACGTAGCGTTCATTGCCGCCGATTTCCACTTGTGAACCACTATTAAGCGCCTTACCTTCGTTATCAGTTCGCACCACCATGGTCGCTTTACGCCCACAATGACACACGGTTTTTAATTCAATAAGCTTATCGGCCCAACTCATTAGATAGAGACTACCTTCAAAAGGTTCTCCCATGAAATCAGTGCGCAAACCATAGCACAGTACGGGGATCTTAAGCTTGTCGACCACTTGACTCAATTGCTGAACTTGTTGTTTAGTCAGAAATTGGCACTCATCGATTAAGACACAATGCACAGCCCGTTCGCTAAGCTTAACCGTCATCATCTCAAATAAATCACAGCTATCAGAGAAAATATCAGCGTCCTGGCTCAAACCGATGCGCGAGGTCACCTTCCCTTTCCCATAACGATTATCGATAGACGCGGTAAAGATGACCGATTCCATACCTCGTTCTCTATAGTTATAGGCGGACTGTAACAGCGAAGTCGACTTACCAGCATTCATTGCCGAGTAATAAAAATAAAGTTGTGCCACAAGAAATGCTCAATATTTAAAAGGGGTAGTGTACCGTAAAATTTAGCCATAAAAAAAGCGCCAGCGGCGCTTTTTTTATATTTGCTCACAATTAGAGCTTAGCACTTAATTCTGGAATCGCATCGAACAAGTCAGCTTCTAAACCATAGTCAGCCACTTGGAAGATTGGTGCTTCTGGATCTTTGTTAATAGCAACAATGACCTTAGAATCTTTCATACCGGCTAAATGCTGAATAGCACCAGAGATACCGACCGCAATATACAGATCAGGTGCAACGATTTTACCCGTTTGGCCCACTTGCATGTCGTTTGGAACAAAGCCCGCATCAACTGCGGCACGAGAAGCACCAACGCCAGCACCAAGCTTGTCGGCAACTTCTTCAAGCATCTTGAAGTTTTCACCGTTTTGCATGCCACGACCACCAGAGATAATAATGCTCGCACTACCTAGCTCAGGGCGCTCTGAAACCGTTAACTCACTACCAATGTAGCTTGAGATACCAGCATTATGCGCTGCATCTGCTGTAACAACCTCAGCACTACCAGTTTCTTCAACTGAATCGAATGCAGAAGTACGTACCGTAATCACTTTAATACTGTCGCTGCTCTTTACCGTGGCAATCGCGTTACCAGCATAAAAAGGACGTGCAAACGTATCAGGAGCATCAACACGGATAATATCCGAAATCTGTGCCACATCTAATAGTGCAGCGCTGCGAGGTAAGAAGTTCTTACCTGTGGTCGATGCTGCCGCTAGAATGTGGCTATAATCTTTACCAAGGTCAGCTACTAACAAGCCGAGGTTTTCAGCAAGATGATGCTCATAAGCCGCATTATCAGCAACTAAAACCTTTGATACGCCTGCAAGCTTTGCTGCACTTTGTGCTACATCACCACAATTTGAACCAGCCACTAGTACAGTGATATCACCGCCAATTTGTGACGCCGCTGCAACGACTTTATGCGTATCAGCTTTCAATGAAGCATTGTCATGCTCTGCAATTACTAAAATAGTCATTAGATCACCTTCGCTTCGTTACGTAGTTTCGCTACTAGCTCTTCTACCGATTCAACCATTACACCAGCACTACGAGACGCAGGGCTCTCAACTTTTAACACTTCAATGTTGGTGCTAATTTCAACGCCTAACTCTTCAGGAGTCTTAACGGCAATTGGCTTACGCTTGGCCTTCATAATATTAGGCAGCGATGCATAACGAGGCTCATTTAGACGTAAATCGGTGGTAACAACCGCTGGAAGGTTTAATTCAACCGTCATTAAACCGCCATCGACTTCACGAGTGACTTGAACTTTGTCGCCTTCAACCTTAACTTCTGACGCGAATGTACCTTGTGGCATACCCGCTAGCGCCGCTAACATTTGGCCAGTCTGATTGTTATCGCCATCGATAGTTTGCTTACCGAGCAATACAATTTGTGGTTGCTCTTCTTCCACAACTTTCTGCAACAATTTAGCCACAGATAATGGCTGAACTTTTTCACTTGTTTCAATTTGAATACCGCGATCAGCACCCAATGCAAGTGCGGTACGGATTTGTTCTTGGCATGCTTTCTCGCCAATCGATACAACGATCACTTCACTGGCAACACCCGCTTCTTTTAATCGCACAGCTTCTTCAACAGCGATTTCACAAAATGGGTTAATTGACATCTTTAAGTTACTTAGATCAACATCAGTATTATCAGATTTAACACGCACTTTTACGTTGTAATCAACGACGCGTTTAATCGGCACAAGAATTTTCATTTACGTATCCTTTACCAGCAAAAGTTAGCCAAGAGGTTTTGGCAATAATAAAACATGCGTTTAAATTAACGAATGTTTACTAAGAGGTCAACCAATATATTACTTTAAAGCCAATAAAATCACTGTAACGTGTTCGCTACAGCCGAATTATTGAGTAAAGATCGAAACAATCTGCAATTGTCTCGTCATCTGTGCGATATTATGCATTAATATTGCCCTCACAATATCGTTCAACTAGACGAGTCAATTGGAATTACCCTAATGAATCTACCTAAATTATCCAGCTTAGTACTACTCACACTACCATTAATACTTAGCGGGTGTGGTGATGATGTCGGCAAAGTAAGCCTTGGCCTACTGACCACCTCTGATATTTTTATCGATGCTAAACATGATCCAAAGCTTCCTGGTGTTACCTGCCATATTAGTCATGTAGAAGCGAATTTTGACCTCTCAGACCCTTCTAACGCTAGCATCGCCTGTCGCCAAACAGGTGATATATTGCCGCACCAGCTGGCCGATATAGATCAATCGAAGAATGGCGAGGTGGTGTTTACCGAGTCGCTGAGTATCTTGTTTAAAACGCTAAAAGTTCGTCGTATCTTTGATAAGAAAAATAACACTCTCATCTATCTCTCGTACTCGACTAAGGAAACGAAGGGCAGTTATAAGCATAGTCTTTCGACTGTGAGTCTATACCAGCCGGGTAATTAGCTAAAAAGTAATGAGATTGACCAATTCGAGAAAACAAAAAGCACAAAACACATATTAAAACAATAAGTTAACATTTGGCATTCGCTTTGCTAGATGAACGTAGTATTATAATTTTAAATTCGAGCTACTACAGATAACAGCAAAATAAGGATGTAAAAATGAGCCTTTATACCATGATATTTCTTATCGTCGCACTATGTATCGCTGGCGATGTGATGAAGAAAAGAGCAAAAAATCATAACTGCAAGACCAAAGACCTCGAGCATGATCTACACAAGCTAATCGAGATCAACGAACAGCTCAATGGTACCGTAAAAAGTCTACAGACTCGTGTCGCTAACCTAGAAGCCATCGTCACACAAGAAGGCTATGACTTAAAAAGTAAGATAAATAGCTTATAACCACTAAGTCTTAACAAGAGAATTAGATTAGTATTTAATCTAAAGCGCGACATTGAAATGGGTTAGACTGGGACAATATCGGCGTTTATAGTTTAGTTAACTCCTGATATTGTCCCCCGTTAGCAATGACGCGGACGTTCCCGTCAACCACGCCATTATGCTAACACCCGTTGAGATACCAAGTCACGGTAGCACACAACTAAGCTTGGTTAGGAGCGCGTCATGAACCAAGTGTTCGAAAGTCAAGCACAAGTCATTGCTGGTCTAATTAATGCGAACGATGAAATATCCTGCCATTTGTTTCTAGAAACACAACATTTCCCAGTCAATCTGCAAGACCATATATTAAATGAGGTAGGTCGGTTGAAGAAACGTGATGCCAGCAGCATCGCCAAGGTATTGGAGCTAATCAGCTAATCATGCTGTGCTAAGTGTGGGAATTGCTTGCTGACATCCCTGAATCGTTGATTTAACATACAATAGGCTATCACTAACACCATCCCAACCATTTCAACAATGATCGGGTAAGTCACGCCTATGTGTTTAAGATTGTGTGATGATAAATTACCAAGCCATAATGCATAACACAATTGTATTGACGCAGCTCCGGCCATAAATTGGCGAATGCCCTGCCACAAGTGCTCGATAAACCAGCCCATACCGACGCGGCGTAAGCTGGCTATTAGTGCGACAGTTAACGCGGGAATAGCCACTATTAGTGCCGCACTAAACTCGCTGCGCGACGGGTAAAACAAACTCAACAAGCCGCCGCTATCTTGTCGATAAGACAGCGCGACTACCCAAACAACGTAGCTGCGACACAAAAATGCGAGCGCGACGAAAAATGTCCAAGGCAACTTTAGGCAACCATGTTTATCATAATCGCGAAACGGGTTATAACGCACAATTAGAACTGCGTTAAGAAGTCAATTAGGCCTTGTTCATCCAACGTATCTACGTCTAGATCCTGCGCTTTAGCCAATTTTGAACCCGCTTTTTCACCGGCGACTAACATCGTGGTCTTGGCCGACACACTGCCCGCTACTTTAGCACCCAAGGCTGCAATGATTTCCTTAGCTTCGCTACGTCCCATCGTGGAAAGCGTGCCGGTGATGACCCATGTTTGCCCTCGAAGAGGCAATTGTTCATGACTTTTATCACTAATTTCATCCCAATGCACACCGGCCTCAATGAGCTGTTCAATCACCGCTTGATTGTGAGCTTGGCGAAAGAAGTAATATAGATGCTTGGCGACTATCTCACCGACGTCATCGACTTTTTGTAGATTATCAATTGAGGCGGCAGCAATTTTTTCGATCGTTTTAAAGTAACTCGCGAGATTAGCCGCCGTCGCTTCACCCGCTTCGCGGATCCCTAAACTAAAGATAAACTTCGCCAGGCTAGTGTGTTTAGCAGCCTCAATAGCAACGAGCAACTTACTCGCTTTTTTGTCACCCATTCGTTCTAAGGTTAATAATTGCGCGTGGCTCAGTTTAAAAATATCTGCAGGAGTCGCAATTAGTTGCTCATCGACCAATTGTTCAACGAGTTTATCGCCTAGTCCATCGATGTCCATCGCCTTACGTGAAGAAAAATGCTTAATAGCTTCTTTACGCTGCGCGCCACAAAACAATCCACCCGCACAACGTGCAATCGCTTCCCCTTCTAGTCGCTCAATAGCAGAATCACATTCGGGACAGGTCAACGGAAACGCGATGGTTTTTGCATTTTCGGGGCGTTGAGCAATCACTACAGACACGATCTGTGGTATTACATCACCGGCACGGCGAATAATCACTTTATCGCCAATTTTCACCTCAAGGCGATCGATTTCATCTTGATTGTGTAATGTTGCGTTACTGACCGTGACACCACCAACAAACACAGGATCTAGTCTGGCTACTGGCGTGATTGCGCCTGTTCGCCCGACCTGAAATTCAACATCGAGCAAGGTCGTCATTTCTTCCTGTGCCGGGAACTTATACGCAATAGCCCAACGCGGGGCCTTAGCGACAAATCCAGCTTTGTCTTGCGAGGCAATATCATCAAGTTTATTAACAACACCGTCAATTTCATAAGCCAACTCGCCACGGCGGTTAAGAATATCTTGATAGTAGCTGAGTATTTCGCTTAACTTAGTGACCCGCTTAATCTCTGGACATACTGGAACGCCCCAGCCTTTTAGTTGTTGCAACTGCTCATAGTGCGATGGCGCCAGCCGGCTGTTTTCACCGGCAACGATACCCGTAGAGTAGGCATAAAACGATAGCCCACGACTAGCGGTGATCTTTGAGTCTAGTTGTCGTAAGCTACCCGCCGCCGCATTTCTTGGATTTGCGAAGGCTTTTTCATTATTGGCTAGCGCTTTAGTGTTAATCGCGTCAAAGGCGGCAAATGGCATAAATACTTCGCCGCGGATCTCAATAGTGGTCGGGAAGTTTTCGCCACGTAGGCTTAAAGGTATTGCCGCAATCGTCTTTACATTGGCGGTAATGTCTTCCCCAACCAGCCCATCACCACGAGTGGCAGCGCGGACAAGTAGACCATTCTCATACAGTAGACTGACTGCTAACCCATCAAGTTTAGGCTCACAGCAAAAATCGCTATCGCTCGTACCGACACGCTCTGCTAATTTCATCACAAAATCGTTCATTTCATCATCGCTAAACGCATTACCCAATGACAGCATTGGCTTTAGATGAGTAATTTGAGAGAACGACTTCAATGCCTCTCCGCCAACTCGTTGCGTCGGTGACTGTGGCGATTTTAGCGATGGATACTGCTGCTCTATGACCTGTAATTCACGCATCAGGCGATCGTAATGTGCATCAGGTACGGTAGGGGCATCAAGTACGTAATATTGATAATTATAATCATTGAGCTGCTCGGTTAATTGCTTGGCAGCTTGCTCTGGAGATGGTTGCTGTTGACTCATGATAGACTCTTAAAAAGCAACGCGCCGAAATAAATTTCGGCGCGTTTAGGATGGGTTTGCGCGGTGGCTATTTAACTAATAGCATCTTGCGTTCGACTTCACGGATACGTTGCACATAATGCTGGGTAGATTGATTGGTTAGGGTCGACCTATCACCATCCAATACCTGACCATCGAACGCCTCAGCGATTTTAGCGGCGGCGTTTAGCATCATATTAAAAGTTTCCATATTGCCCTGCGGATGAGGAATCGTCATAAACAGCGATACACCCGTGGTCGTAAATTGTTCCATGTTATCTATATCAAAGGTACCAGGCTTGACCATATTAACCAGTGAAAACAACACGTCACCGCGACCATTGGATTTCTCGTGACGGTGGAAGATATCCATGTCGCCAAACTTAAGACCTAAGGTTAGTAATGTCGGTAACAACACCGCGCCGCTCAGTTCTTCATCATCCTGACCAATAACGTTTAAGACCAATACATCCATTGGCTCAGGTAACGGTGGTTTGGTTGACGGTACATCTTGTTCGTTTTCGCTGACGTCATAGTTGCTAGGGGCTTCCATCACACCGACTCTCGGCTCAAGATAGTCTTCTTTTTGCTGAGCAATTGGAGAATCAAAGACAGAGACCGAAGCAGCTTCGACTGGGAGTTCTGCATTGCCCACAGCGCATAGTTCTGGCTCTTCGAGCGCCACTGAAAAATTAATTCCCTGGTCAGCGTTCTCTTTAGCGTCTTCGCCGAGCGGTAAATCCAACTGAATTTCTGGATCGGGTATCGAGAGAGGCGACTCTTGTTCCTGTTCAGCAACATCTTCTGAATCTCTTTTGCGAACCTTACCAACGCCGTGACGATCGAAACCAGAGCCATCGCGAATAAAATCGCCCGAATCATCTATTTCTTTTAAATCGATGTGACTAATATCTACAGGTCTATTCGCCCTGCGGATCCCTACCAAGCCATGAATCAATATAGCGGCAATAACCACTACACCAATAATTAATAATACAGAACGTAATTCAAAATCCATTAAACCAACCACTTTCGTTATTGTTGTGCTAAAGAGACGGCAGCGTCAACATCGACAGTTACCACACGCGAAACACCTGCTTCCTGCATTGTCACCCCGGTTAACTGTGTCGCCATTTCCATTGAAACTTTATTGTGTGTTATATAAATAAATTGCACTTTTTCAGACATTTCTTTAACCAAATTACAGAATCTGTCGACGTTGGCGTCATCTAGCGGCGCGTCAACTTCATCTAGCATACAAAACGGTGCAGGGTTAAGCTGAAATATTGCAAATACTAATGATAATGCGGTTAGCGCTTTTTCGCCACCACTTAACAGCGCAATTGTACTATTTTTCTTACCGGGTGGTTGCGCCATGATACTAACACCCGCCACGAGCAAGTCACTATCGGTTAATGTGAGCTGCGCGCTGCCGCCGCCAAAAACCTTGGGAAACAGCAGTTGAAAGTCTCGATTAACGCTATCAAACGTCGCCTTAAATTTATCACGACTCTGACGATCTATCTTTCGAATGGCGCTCTCAAGGGTTTTTAGCCCTTGCTCAAGATCATCATTTTGTTCAGTTAAATAATCTAGACGCGTTTTCTGCTCGTTATATTGCTCGATGGCGGTCAAGTTTATCGCCCCCATTTGAGCGAGTTTATCCCGAATATCGTTAAGCAGATGCGGCCATTGTCGCGATGAACCATCGTCATCGAGTTTGTGCGCTAATTGTGCTAATTCTCGTTCCGAGAGTTCTAACGCCTGTTGCTGCGCCGAAATTTTGACTTTTAGCGTTTCTTTTTTAACGCGGAATTTTTCAATTTGTGCCTGTAACTTGTCTTTGCTGTAGCTTTGATTTTTCCACTGCTCATTAAAACCGGCACTCGCCCTCGTCGCTTCATCGACTAAGAGCTGCTGTTGCTGCTGTTTGCTCTTTTGACTAAACAGTTGCTGGTTAAACAGTTTAAGCTGCTCTTTATGCTGTTGTAACGGCAGTTCTTGTGTCTGTTGTTGAGCGTTAAGTCCCGCTAGCTCTTGAGTGAGTTCATCAGTTTGGGCATTCGTGTTGAGTAACTGTAACTGGCTACTATCCTGTTTTAGCTGATGTTTTTGGACCAGCATCTGTTGTTGATGCACCTGCTGTTGAGCTTGCTGCTGTTTTGTTTGGAGTATTTTAACTTGCTGCTTGGCAATCTGACGGGTGCTCTGCGCCAACTTTAGTTGCTCATCGATGGTAGCAAGGGCCTTTTTGTGTGCTCGGCTCTCATGCTGATAACGCGCTTGCTGGGACTTTTCTATCTCGAGTAATTGCACGGTTTGGGCATGTTGGGCCATCACATCAGCAAGCCCGGTGGCCAAATGTTGCCATTGCTGTTGCTCTAACAACCAGCGCTGCTTAGTCTCTAACATCTGTTGTTGTATGGTTTGTAGCGCCTGTTCTGCCACATCTTGGCTTGCTAAGCGCTCTGCTAGCTGTTGTTCAGCGAGTTGCTGCTTTACTTTGGATTCTTGCAGGCGATGAGCCGCATGTTCAAACTCTGGTGATAATTCAATTTGTTGCTGTTTTAGTGCCAACAAACCCGCATTAGCCACATCGCTATCATCTTGCCCAATAACGCAAAAGCTATGACTTAGCCAACACCCATCAGGCGTCACAACTGACTCACCCAGCGTTAATGTCTCAAGCAGCAATGTCGCTTGCTCGATATCATCAGCCACATATACGCCAGCACATAGAGTGGTCACTGCACACGAAATATTTGGATCTAGGCAATCGATAAATTGACTCAGAAAACGATGATTGCTGTTAACGGGTGTTGTGGGGCTGAGCCACTCTTTGGGTATCACACCATGACGCGGTAATTGTTGCGAAGTTGGTAGCTTAGCGACAACAAAGGCACTCAAATAAGGCTTTAATACTGTTTGTGCTGCCTGTTGCCAATGGGTCGCAACATCGATCATACTCCACAACTGACGGTGATCAGCATAATACGTCGCTAGCCGGTTATCCGTTGGCTGAGTCTGCTGATTGATAATTAGCTCAAGCGTGGTCTGGCGATTTTTAAGCTCACTAACGTATTGTAGTGCCTGCGTAACACCGGTTTGCCGCGCCGTTAACACGTGGCGCGCATTGCTAATTTCTTGGACGACATTATCGAGGGCTTGCTGCGAGCTTAAGACCTGTTGCTGCTGGAATTTAACGTCCTCCTCCAACGCCTTAGGATCAAGCTGGTGCTGCGACGCAACCAATTCAATTTGCTTTTGCGCCAACATCTCTAATTGGCTGCCCAACTTAATATGCTCTTTAGCCAACTGTTCATGGCCTTGTTGAGTCATCAATAGGTCACTATTGGCACGCTGCTTATCGTGCTGTAGCTCACTATAAACCTGTTCACTGCGTTCTACTTCGCTCTCGTGTTTATTGAGCGCATCATCAGATTGCTGTTGGTGCGCGATCATTTGAGGTAACTCAGTGGATGACTGTTCAAGCAGTTTACTCGCGCCGGCTAACGCGTCGATTTGACTCTGACGCTGGTGTAATAAAGCATCGTGTTTAACCGCCAGTTCACTGTGCTTATTTTGCGCTTGTAGTTTAGTTTGCCCCAGGTGCTCGATACTAAGCTGCACCCGAGCGATGTCAGTCTCTAGTTTATGGCAGTCACCGTTGAGGCTATCGAGCGTCAGACGCTGTTGGCTCAACGCGCTGGTGCGCGTTTTTTCTTGCGCGTGGAGCTGGGCTAAATTGCTTTCAAGCTGGGCCATCTGTTGTTGCTGTTGCGTCAACGTAACATCAACCTGACTGAGTTCGTTAAAGAAGTTTTGCCAGCGCGCAACGATTATATTTTGATTTAACTCACGCTCTTGCGCCTTAAGACTCGTATAGTCTTGTGCTAGCTGTGCCTGAGTTTCTAGACTGTCAATTTGGCCTTGTAGTTCATGACGTAAATCGGCTAAACGACTCAAATTTTCACGGCTATGACGGATGCGGTTTTCCGTATCGCGCTTACGTTCTTTATATTTGCTAATGCCCGCCGCTTCTTCAATAAACACCCTCAGTTCATGGGGTTTAGACTCGACTAAACGGGAAATAGTCCCCTGCTCGATAATCGCATAACTGCGCGGTCCGAGCCCAGTACCACTAAGCAGATCGCTAATATCACGGCGACGACACTTTTGTCCGTTAACAAAGTAATCTGACTGCCCGTCACGGTTAACTTGACGTTTAATTGAAATATCAGTAAAGCTAGCCCAAGGTCCTGCAGCGCTACCATCGGCATTATCGAACATCAGTTCAACGCTAGCATTTGACACAGGTTTACGCGCGCTAGACCCATTGAAGATAACGTCGGTCATTCCTTCGCCGCGCAAATTCTTTGCACTAGATTCACCAAGCACCCAGCGTACGGCATCGATAATATTGGATTTGCCACACCCATTAGGACCTACCACCGCACTTAATGCTTGGATTAGCTCTATTTTGGTGGGATCGACAAAGGATTTAAATCCGGCTAATTTCAAATATTTTAAGCGCATGGAAGCGTGACGGTCTCAAGGTGATATCGCAGGCATTATTACACAAGCAGCTAATAAATAGCAGTTACCGAGTGCTCAATTGATTAATTTTGTAACACTTATCCCCTATTCTTCGCCAAGATATCCCTCTATACTGTTTTCGAATCATATTTTAGTAAGGAATTTCTATTTTGTTGGACAAATCCCGCAGCGGTGCGAGTCATTTTTTAAAAGGCTTCGAACTAATTCAAACCAAAGGCTTACGAAGCTTTGTACTGATCCCTTTAGCGGTCAACCTGGTGCTATTTAGCGTCGCGTTTTACTTCCTTTATCTGCAACTGGAGCAGTTTTTCGTTTACATAGAAGGCTTTATTCCGGACTTCCTAAGTTGGCTTAATGTGATCCTATGGCCACTCGCCATCATTACGCTGTTAGTGGTTTTTTCCTTTGTTTTTAGCTCGGTAGCCAATTGGATTGCCGCTCCGTTTAACGGTTTACTCGCCGAGAAGGTTGAGTGCTACCTCACTGGAAAGCCAGCGCCAGTCAACGGCTTTAGCGACATAATCAAAGACATCCCCCGCACATTAAGCCGTGAATGGACCAAACTTGCCTACTATTTACCTAGAGCAATTGGTTGCTTAATACTCTTCTTTATTCCGCTTGTCGGGCAAACCGTAGCGCCGGTATTGTGGTTTGCGTTTAGTGCGTGGATGATGGCGATTCAATACTGTGACTATCCATTTGATAATCACAAGATAGACTTTACCACCCTCAAGTCACAATTGGCTCAAGACCGTGGCTGCGCACTATCCTTTGGCGGCATGACGATGCTTTTTTCAATGATCCCCATCGTTAACTTTGTCGTGATGCCTGTGGCTATCTGCGGTGCCACTTCTTTATGGGTTGAGCGCTACCGTGACCATCATCTATCTAACGATTCAAATGCCAATTAGTGAGCTTGTTATAGCGTGATTTAACCATTCAACAAATTTAGTTACAATTTGTTGAATGGTTGGTGATATTTTTGTGCGTAGTTAATTTATACTGGACTTAATTATAATAAAAAATAAAGTGACTATGCGCCCCTACTCCCTGTTTTGTACCCTTGCCCTATTGTCTGCGACCGCTTTTAATAGCATAGCTGGCAGCACGAGTAATGGTAATATCACCATTCCCCATGTCACTGGCAAGGTGGTTATCGACGGTCAGATCACTGATTCATTATGGCAACAGGCGAGTAAAATAACGGTCAATACCGTGGTCTCGCCCGACGAAAATATCCCGGCTCCTGTCCAAACAACCGCCTATATCATGGCTGATGACACCACCATCTACATTGCGTTTGATGCAAAAGAGCCAAACCCGCAAAATATCAGGGCGTTCTTTAGACAGCGCGACAACATTTTTGACGACGATATCGTTGGCATAAAACTCGATACCTATAATGATGGCAACAAAGCTTACCAGTTTTTTGTTAACCCTTACGGTGTTCAATCTGATGCGATTGAGGATGAACTGATTGGGCGTGAATCTAGCGCTTGGAATGCAATTTGGGATGCCGCAGGAAAAGTTACTAAGCAAGGTTATCAAGTTGAGATGGCGATACCACTGAGCGTATTTAACTTTGAAAAAAACAGTGGCAACCAACACTGGGGAATCGAGTTTGTACGCTTTTTACCCCGCACCACTCATCAACGGATATCCAATACTGTTCGTGACCGACAGATCAGCTGTATTCTATGCCAAATGGCCGTTGCAAGTGGATTGAAAGGCGCCAAACAGTCGACTAAGCTGCAATTAATTCCGACGCTCACCGCGTCGCGCAGTGACCATCGTGATATCGCGCCTAGCACGCCTTGGGAAAGTGACAACAATTCAGATGTCGGCCTCGATATCAAGTGGGGCATCAGCCCAGATATTTCGCTCTACGCCACCATTAACCCTGACTTTTCGCAGATAGAAGCCGACTCTGGCCAGCTTAACGTTAATAACACCTTCGCGCTTTATAATGAGGAGCGACGTGGATTCTTTCTCGATAATGCGGATGTTTTTGATCTGCCGTTTATGAATTTATTCTATACCCGTAATGTCAGCGCACCTAAGGTGGGCACCAAGGTTACCGGGCGTAGTGGCAATCATACTTTTGGCGTCTTTGCAGCCCAAGACAAAGATACTTATGTGCTATTGCCCGGCACTAAATCTTCCGGATTGGTCAACCTTGACCGAGAGGGCACCAGCGCCGTCGCGCGTTATCGTTATGATCACGGCAACACCTTTTCAGTCGGCGCCTTATTAACCGCCCGCAAAGCGGACGATTATAGTAATACCGTATTGGCATCAGATTTAAAATATCGCCCGACCGATAACGATACCTTGCGTATGCAGTTAACAACCACCCAAACCCAATATCCAACCGACATGGTGGCAGATTTTGATTTAAGCGGTGAATCCGCTATTCGTGCTAACACCGATCAGCAATTTAGTGGCAATGCCCTTAGCGTGCAATATCGCCATCAACGAAGAGACTGGAGCGCTCGCGCCGCTTACCATCGGAAATCAGACGGTTTCCGTGCCGACTTAGGCTTTGTAAGCCAAATTGATGCCGACAAATTGGTCATCGGTGGTGAACGCGTATGGTTTTTCAGTGATGACTGGATTAATCAAATTAAAGTGGGCGGTGACTGGGACATCAGCTATAACAACGCTGGCGAGTTATTAGAAGAAGAGTCTGAACTCTATCTTAAGCTTCAGGGGGAGTACCAATCTAACTTCCGCTTCCAAATATTCACTCGCGATAAAGTTGGTTCATTACAACTGGCTGACGATGTGGACGTGCTAGACTTTACCCTCACGGATCTGGCTATCGATGACAATACTACCCTATTTACCGAGCAAGGTTTTTGGGTCTGGGGCAAGTTCACGCCATTCGCCGGCTTAACCCTTGAGCTATTTAGTGAAACGGGGGACGAAATTGTCTATGCCAACAACGAGCTCGGTCAAAGCTTTACCCTAAAGCCTGAGCTATTTTGGAACATTAACGATCACATGCAGCTTAATATCACCCATCGCTACACGACGATGGATGTCGATGCTGGTGAGTTATTTAGCGCTAATTTGACCGACTTACGCTTCACGTATCACTTTAATATCCGCAGTTCACTTCGCTTGAGTGCCGTTTATCGCGACATCGAACGTAACCAAGCAAATTACCGCTTCGATGACGTTGATGCGCGCTATAAAAAGCTCGGTACCCAACTGCTCTACTCGTATAAAGTCAATCCACAAACCTTGGTGTATTTAGGATATAGCGATAGTGGACGCCAAGATGATGACTTAACTCGTCTGACCAAGGATCAGCGCAGCGTATTCGCTAAGTTCAGTTATGCTTGGTTAAATTAGATTCGTTGGAATAGGCTAAAGACGTCTCGACACTCAGTGTCGGGACAGCTTTGGCTTAACTGCTATCGTACGAGAATACGCGTTAGTATGCAGTTTCGTGATACATTTTAGTCGATAGCGCAATACGGTTCCAGGCGTTGATGGTGACGATTTGCATAATACATTGCGCCACGCCATTTTCCCCTAGCAACTTGATGCACGTTGCATATGTTTCATCCGACACCCCCTGCTCAGCAATTAAGGTGACTTCTTGTGTCAACGCCAACACTGCACGCTCCTTTTCACTAAACAACACAGATTCCTGCCATGCTGCCAGCGCATATAGACGTTGCTCAGTTTCGCCAGCCTTCCTCGCTTGGTCCGTGTGCATCTCAATACAATAAGCACACTTATTGATCATTGACGCGTTTACTTTGATTAGATCTCGTAATGATGGCTCGATGTCCGTCGTGCCTAAGTACTGCTCTAAGCCGATCATTGGTTGATAAGCCGCTTGTTCTAGTTGGTCGATTCTGATTCTCTGTTGCATGATTATTGCCCATCTATTGGTAAGTAGAACCATTGTATATACCCCCAACAATCTTTAGAATAGCCAGAGAATGCGAATCAGTTTTGCATATTACGCAAAGGTAGTGAAATGTTAGATTTAATCCGTGTTTTTATCCAGACCGTCGATTCAGGCAGCTTTACCAAGGCAGGGGTAGCGCTAAGCATGGCACCGTCCTCTATTGCCCGTAACATCGATAGCTTGGAGAGTGAGCTAGGAGTTACGCTGTTCAAGCGTAGTACTCGTAAATTACTGCTAACGCCAGACGGACACCAGTTTTTAGAAGGTGGGGCAAAACTGCTCGGTGACGCAGACGGCTTAATCGCATCAATGCACCAAATCAATAATGAGCCTGAGGGTATCCTCAAAATTTCAGTGTTTGAAAGTTTTGGCCGCCAGTGCATATCCCCTATCCTACCCGAGTTTCTACAGCGTTATCCAAAGGTCAAAATTGAAATCGATTTGGATAATCAGCTAATAGATTTAAATAATGAGAATGTTGATATCGGCATCCGTATCGGAAGGCCTGCTGACTCTAGTTTACATGCTCGAATGTTATTAACAAACCAGACGTTGCTCTGCGCATCTCCCGAATATTTGTCAAAAAATGGCACCCCAAGAACACCTCAAGATCTTAGCGCTCACAACTGTCTGCTCCTTGACAATAATCGGCAACGGACTTACTGGTATTTTCACAATAATAAGCAGGATTTAAAAATTCCAGTGCGGGGTAATTTAAGCTCGAAAGGGGGAACACCGTTGTTACAGGCCGCTATCCACGGTGCGGGCATTGTCCAAATGTCCAGTTGGATGATGACCAGCCACATTAAAGAGGGGAACATCACCATTTGTTTACCTGACTGGCACCCCTCATTACACGAAGGTTCAAGTGGCGAGATTTATGCAGTCTATCATGGCAGTAAATACCCCAGACCAGCGTTGCGTGCGTTCATTGATTTTTTGATTGAAAAATTACAAGGTAACCAGCAATAGAAAAGAAACGGCAGC
>Ga0105356_10001310_pt1 | contig 24622 bp, 20 predicted proteins | sample GOMGulsemesocosm_3_FD_83502 | JGI IMG/M metagenome (GOLD analysis project Ga0105356, IMG submission 83502) | Methane-oxidizing microbial communities from mesocosms in the Gulf of Mexico - GOM9D Gulf of Mexico | ecosystem: Environmental > Aquatic > Marine > Cold seeps | place: Gulf of Mexico... | reverse complement strand
GTTGCGAGTTGCGAGTTGCGAGTTGCGAGTAATGGTCCATGGATATGCATTGTTTGAATAGCAGCATTGTTCATTCCCTTGAGCTAAGAATAAAAATTATTTTCAGCATTAAGGATAGTTGAACTAAAGTATTTTGATAGCGCGCGGAAATCGTAAATTAACAAAGAATGTAATGGTAATGTAGTAGCTAGCTTAGGAGGGAGCTTAACGGTTGAGTAAAATATTTAGCCAAGGTAGGACATGAAAATGGCATCAATAGTGATGCCATTTTCATGGTGGATGAATTGTCTTAACGCTTAGTCAACCAAGCTTTCAAACAGCTTGGTGAAGGTGTCTAAGCCTTCGTTGGCGATGTCGTCGGTCATGGTCAGCGCTGGTAGGAAACGAATGACGTTGCCGTAGAAACCACAGGCTAATAACACTAAGCCGTATTCCGCGGCTTTGGCGATAATCGCGCCTGTTAGCTCGGTATTTGGTTGTTCGACGTCGCCGTCTTTGAACAGTTCCATTGCGATCATCGAGCCTTGATTACGCACATCACCGATCAGCTGCGGATATTTAGTCTGTAGCGCCGATAGACGCTCATTAAATAATGTGCCAATCACGTTTGAACGTTCAATCAAGTTTTCTTGCTCGATGATATCGAGTACCGCTAGTGCTGCGGCACATGCCACAGGAGAACCACCATAAGTACCACCAAGGCCGCCAGGAAGCGGCGCATCCATTACTTCAGACTTACCAACCACTACCGCAATCGGGAAACCACCAGCGATACCTTTGGCCATGGTCATCAGATCCGCTTCAACACCAGAGTGCTCGAAGCTAAACATCTTGCCGGTACGGCCAAAGCCGGTTTGAATTTCATCGGCAATTAACATGATGCCATGCTGATCACACAGTTTACGTAGTGCGACTAAGAACTCGGTAGGCGCCGCATAGAAACCGCCCTCGCCTTGTACTGGCTCGACAATAATTGCCGCAACATCTGTTGGTGCGATATCCACTTTAAATAAGTTTTCAAGCGCCTTTAGCGATTGCTTAACCGTGATGTCATGCACCTCGATTGGGAACGGGGCGTGGAAAATGTCACCTGGGAATGGCCCAAATAAGTTTTTGTACGGCAGGATTTTCCCCGTTAGTGCCATGGTCAGATTGGTACGACCGTGGAAACCACCATTAAAGGCTATCACACCACGACGTCCGGTGTGAGCACGAGCGATCTTAACGCAGTTTTCAACCGCTTCTGCGCCGGTTGAGACGAAAATAGCTTTTTTTTCACTATCACCTGGCGCCGCAGCAACCAGTTTTTCAGCCAGCTCAACCGCTACTTCATAAGGATTAACCATGACACAGGTGTGACTAAACTTGTCCAGTTGCGCCTTAGCCGCTGCGACTACTTTAGGGTGGCTATGGCCGGTGTTACACACCGCGATACCCGTCCCGAAATCGATGTAGCGCTTACCTTCCACATCCCATAATTCAGAGCCTTCACCACGTTCGATGTAGACTGGGTACATGTTGCCTTGACCACGGGCGATGACTTTGGTTTTTCTATCTTGTAGTTGTTGGTTATTCATTTTTATTATTCCTATATTCTAATTTCAATATGCCAACTGAGCAGCTAACGATGAGGATGGGGAACTAATTGAAGCAAACCTTTTTTCAGGGATGAAAAATGGAGCTACATGGATGTATTCATGCGTTTTGCGTAAATAGTTCGGCATCCTCGCCAACTGCTAAGTCACTTTATTTACTGACGGCCAGCGGTGCCGTAACGATGGCGGTGTGGACTTGATTGGAGCAAACGTTTTTTCAGGGATGAAAAACTCAGCTACATGGATGGTTTCATGCGGTTTGCGTAAACAAGTCGACGCCGTTAAGGCCAACGCCTACTTATCGAGTCCACCCATGCATAAGTATTTAATTTCCATGTAGTCGTCGAGGCCGTATTTTGAACCTTCGCGGCCATTGCCGGACTGTTTGACGCCGCCAAACGGCGCGGCCGCATTGGAGATGATGCCTTCGTTAACACCAACCATGCCAAAATCAAGGCCTTCGCCGACACGCCACACACGGCCAATATCGCGGGTATAGAAATAAGCGGCGAGACCGTATTCGGTATCATTGGCTAATGCCAAGACTTCCTCTTCGGTATCGAACACAATGATCGGTGATACCGGACCAAATATTTCATTGGCAGCAATGGGCATATCGTTGGTGACGTTGGTTAATACGGTGGCTTGATAGAAACACTCGCCTTGCTCATCACGTTCGCCGCCTAAGGCCAATGTGGCACCAGCATCGATAGAGTCACGCACTAAACGCTCGACATCGCTAACCGCTTTGGTTGAAATCATCGGCCCCATGTTGACGCCAGCGATTAAGCCATCGCCCATTTGTAATTCGCTGACCGCCGCAATAAATTTATCGGTAAACTGCGCTAGCACGCCTCGTTGCACGAAGATGCGGTTGGTACAAACACAGGTTTGTCCGGCGTTACGGTATTTAGAGGCCATTGCGCCAGCAACGGCGGCATCGATATCGGCATCATCAAACACGATAAAGGGTGCGTTGCCGCCCAGCTCCATCGAGACTTTCTTGACCGTGCTAGCACATTGACTGATCAATGACTTACCAACGCCGGTCGATCCGGTAAAGGTAAACTTAGCCACATCAGGATGTTTGGTTAACACCTCACCCATACCGCGTGCATCATCACCAACGACAACGTTAAACACGCCAGCAGGAATACCGGCACGTTCAGCCAGTTCAGCCATCGCTAATGCCGATAATGGCGTTTGCGTTGCCGGACGTACGACAAAGGTACAGCCAGCCGCCAATGCCGCAGCCGCTTTGCGGGCGATCATCGCGTTAGGAAAGTTCCACGGCGTAATAGAAGCAACGACACCAACAGGCTGCTTAACCACGATAATACGCTTATCGCCTGAAGGTCCAGGGATCACATCACCATAAGCTCGCTTGCCTTCTTCGGCAAACCATTCGATAAATGCCGCGCCGTATCCAATTTCGCCTTTCGCTTCAGCTAAAGGTTTACCCTGCTCTAACGTTAATAAGCGCCCTAAATCGTCTTGATTGACCATCATCAGATCAAACCATTTACGCATTAATGCGCCGCGCTCGTTGGCCGATTTTGCAGACCAAGCTTTAAGCGCCGCCTTAGCGCCTGCTACGGCCAAGTTCGTTTCATCGATACCCGCGTTGCTGACTTTCGCCACCAGCTGGCCCGTCGCCGGATTGGTGACTTCAATATCGGATGCGCTTGAGTGCCAACTACCATTGATGTAGGAAAAGTTCTTTATCAACTTATGATCTTGTAAACCGTGCATGTAAACCTCCAGAATTAATCTTATGTTTGCTATTGAAACTCAAAACCAACTGCGGTTAAATACAAAACATTAAACCTTTAGTTTTACCAGCATCAAACTTTATCGAGAGAGATCGCGCATGAGTGCTTCATCTATTATCCCCAAACCGACCACTGAATATGATCTTAAGCTACTGCGTATCTTTGTTAGTGTGGTTGAGCACGGTGGCTTTGCGGCGGCGGAGAAAGCGCTAGGGGTGACCCGTTCGACCATCAGTGTTCACATGTCCAATCTTGAAGCGCGGATGAAGCTAAAACTCTGCTTACGCGGTCGCGGTGGGTTCTCATTAACCGAAGACGGACAAGCGGTTTACCGCGCGGTGATCGAGTTATTTGATTCCCTTAACGATTTTTCATTGCTGGTCGGTACGCTAGGCAAAGAGCTTAGTGGAGAGTTAGTGATCCTGTGTGCCGATCAGCTCGATAGCGCCAAACAGCAAAAGATGGCGCAGGTGGTGGCATCGATTATCGATCGCTACCCTAATCTGAAAATTGTATTGGATAATGACACCCTATCAAACATCGAAAGAGCCTTATTAAAGGGTAAAGCCCATGTCGGGATCTTTCCCGGCTATCAACAAATAGAAGGTTTAAATTACCAACCATTGCACAGCGAACCGGTATTTTTGTGTGCAGGAAAAGAGCATCCACTGTTTAATAAAGTGGACACTCAAATTAGCGAGCAAGACTTGGCCGTCACGCCAGCGGTACATCCGGGTATCGATATCGATAGTGCCGGACGCAGTCAATTACAGAAACTCAACCTGTGCGCCAAGTCTTATCAGTTTGATACTCGTAAGGCACTGGTATTGTCGGGGAAATACATTGGTTATTTACCGCAAAGTGCGATACAACAAGAGCTTAATCAAGGACAAATTCGTATTATTCGCCCGAACGAGCTGACCTATAAATTCAAGTTGTCACTGGTATCGAACAAAAATCCGCGTGAAATAAATAAGGTTAACCTGCTACTAGAAACCTTCGAAAATGTGTTTTCTCGTTAACCAAATCATTAACAAAATATCATTAAAAGTTAAAAACAACGCATAAATGTAAAATATTTTGATTGATTTAACCTTCAACATCGTCTAATTTGTCCTCATAGAGTAACTTATTAAGCAATGGCAGCTAATCAATATGGCGAGTTTACACGATCTAAAAAACACCGAGCGCCCCCTTATCGGTATCACTTGTTGTAGCAACAAGTTGGGTATTCATGATTTTCAGATGGTCGCGGACAAATACATTACCGCCGCGGTTAACGGCAGTCAAATCATTCCGGTACTGATCCCAAGCCTTGGCGATAGCATGCTCGATTTGCTGCCTCGACTCGACGGCTTATACCTCACCGGTAGCTATTCGAACATGGAGCCGCATCACTTTGGTGGCGAAGAATTAGGCGTCGACATGCCACGCGATCCTCGTCGCGATCACACCAACCTTGCGCTGCTCAAGAGAGCCGTCGAGCTCAAGATGCCTGTATTAGGTGTCTGTCGAGGGTTTCAGGAAATGAACGTCGCGCTTGGCGGCACCTTACATCAGCAAATCTTTAACGTCGACGGTATGAATGAACACCGTGAGAACAAGCAGCATACAATCGATCAACAATACGCCACCGCCCACGGCATCGAGTTAAATACTGACGGTTTGCTGGCGGAGATTATGAATGGCAAGTTACATCAACAAATCAATTCATTACACGGCCAAGGTGTCGACAAGCTCGCGCCTTCATTACGTTGTGAGGCACAAGCTAGTGATGGTCTGGTCGAAGCCTTTTCATTAGCAAATAATGCAAGTTACTACCTTGGGCTGCAATGGCATCCCGAGTGGCAAATAGAAAATCATCCATTTTACAAATCAATTTTTGAAAGTTTTGGTCACGCTTGTCGCGATTACCGTTTAACAAAATAATAAGAGGTCGATATGTCAGATTTAGCAAGGTTACAACAATTAGATAGTCAGCATTTTATTCACCCGTTTACCGATCATAACGCGTTAGCAGAGACTAAGACTCGCGTAATAACGAATGCGGAAGGTGTTTATATTTTCGAGAAAGATGGCACGCCGATCCTCGATGGTATGTCCGGCCTGTGGTGTTGTAATCTCGGCTATGGTCGCACCGAAATTAATCAAGCGGTGTTCGACCAATTGAACCAACTGCCATTTTACAATAGCTTCTTTCAGTGTACCCATGAGCCAGCCATCGAGTTGTCGCAGCGCCTGACGGCACTAGCACCCGAACACATTAATTCGGTGTTTTATACCAACTCAGGATCTGAGGCAAATGACACGATGATCCGTTTCGTTCATCGCTACTGGGATCTTAAGGAAAAGCCAAGCAAGAAGACAATCATCAGCCGTAGCAATGGTTATCACGGCAGCACGATTGCCGGTGCAAGCCTCGGGGGCATGACCTTTATGCATGATCAATTTAAAGGACTCGATTATATTACTCATATCGACCAGCCGTACTGGTTTGGTGAGGGTGGCGAGTTAAGTGAGGACGAGTTTGGCTTAAAAGTAGCGCAGCAGCTCGAAGCTAAGATACTCGAGCTTGGTGTCGATAATGTGGCGGCTTTCATTGCCGAGCCAGTGCAAGGAGCAGGCGGTGTGATCATTCCACCAGCTACTTACTGGCCTGAAATCCAACGCATCTGTGACAACTACGAGATCCTGCTCGTCGCCGATGAGGTGATCTGTGGTTTCGGTCGTTTTGGTACCATGTTTGCGACCCAATACTATGATATTCGTCCAGACTTTATCTGTTTTGCCAAGGCGGTAACCAACGGTTATCAACCCTTGGGCGGCGTGTTAATTAGTGACCGAGTGAGCGAGGTAGTGAAAGCCGCTGGCGATGATTTCGCGCACGGGTTTACCTACTCTGGGCACCCTGCGTCTTGCGCCGCGGCGATTGCAACCCTTGATATTTTAGAAAAAGAGCAGCTAGTCGAACGTGTTAAAAATGACATAGGTCCTTATTTTGCTCAGAAATGGAGCAAACTTGGCGAACATCCTCTTGTTGGAGAAGCACGTAGTATTGGCCTATTGGGCGCAATTGAATTAGTCTCTGATAAACAAACTAAAAGCCGCTATCCCGATTGTATCGCTGGTTCAACGTGTCGCGATATGTGTGTAACTACTGGACTGGTTATGCGCGCTGTTGGTGATGTGATGGTCGTTGCGCCGCCGTTAGTGATGACCCATGCCCAAGTGGATGAGTTATGCGACAAAGCGTGGCAGGCATTAGAATTAACTTTAGAAAAATTAAGTCAGTAGAGGTCAATATGAGCAAGCTTACCCACGCCCAATGGCAACAAAAAGCCGCCACGTTAACCATTAACGGTCAGGCATTTATCAACGGTGAATACACCGACGCGCAATCGGGTGAAACATTCGATTGTATTAATCCAGCCAATGGTCAAGTGCTCACTAAGGTTGCCCGTTGTCAGGCGGCAGATGCGAAAATTGCGATTGATGTCGCCAAGAAAACCTTTGAGTCTGGTGTTTGGTCTGGTCAATCTCCGGTGCAACGCAAAAAGGTAATGCAGCGTTTTGCGGCGCTATTGAGCGAGCATCACGAAGAGTTAGCGCTGCTTGAAACGCTAGATATGGGTAAGCCAATCTCTGAAAGTTATGGCGTTGATGTGTCTGGCGCGATTAACTGTGTTAATTGGTACGCCGAAGCCATCGATAAAATCTATGACGAGGTCGCGCCGACTCCCCATAATGAAGTGGGACTAATCACCCGCGAAGCAATTGGCGTCGTGGCAGCAATTGTGCCGTGGAACTTCCCCATATTGATGGGTAGTTGGAAGTTTGCTCCGGCACTGGTCACCGGTAATTCGGTGATCTTAAAGCCTTCTGAAAAATCGCCATTAACCGCCATTTTCATTGCTCAGCTGGCGCAACAGGCCGGTATCCCTCAAGGTGTCTTTCAGGTGTTGCCAGGCTTTGGTCATGAAGTGGGTGAAGCCCTTGCATTGAGCATGGACGTTGAGTGTTTGGTCTTTACCGGATCGACTGGTGTCGGTAAGCGTTTGTTGCAGTATTCGGGTCAGTCCAACATGAAGCGAGTGTGGCTAGAAGCAGGCGGCAAGAGTCCCAATATTATCTTCGCCGATTGTATTGACCTAAAAGCAGCAGCAACGGCTGCGGCTTGGGGCTGTTTCTACAATCAGGGCGAAGTCTGTGTTGCCGGCACTCGCTTACTGGTCGAAAATTCGATCAAAGAGCAGTTTATGCCGTTACTCGTTGAAGCGACTAAGGTAATTAAGCCCGGCGATCCGCTCAATCCTCACACCACCATGGGCGCCATCGTCGACGACGTACAAATGAATCAAGTGCTTAACTACATCAACATCGGCAACGAACAAGGTGGCAAGCTAGTCGCTGGCGGCGAACGGGTTAACAGTGATACGGGTGGCTACTTTGTCCCACCAACTATTTTCGATGGTATCGACAATGATAGCCGTATTGCCCAAGAAGAGATTTTTGGTCCAGTGATGGCGGTGATTGGTTTTGATACGCCACAGCAAGCCATTGAGATTGCCAACGACTCACAGTTTGGTCTCGCGGCGGGGATCTGGACCAGCAACCTCAACAAGGCGCACAAGGTCGCCAAAGCGCTGCGCGCAGGGTCTGTTTGGGTTAATAACTACAACGGCGGTGACATGACGTTGCCATTTGGTGGATTTAAACAATCAGGCAACGCCAGAGATAAATCGCTACATGCGCTCGATAAGTATACAGAAATCAAAACAACACTCATAAAATTAGAAGATTAGCGCCGTTACCTCTAACAATGCTTAACGCTATAAGGTATAAATGGTGCTCAAAATATTGTTAGGGGTAAGTTTTAATGGAAGTAGGCGATCGTTTAAAGAAAATTCGTCAGATGCACGGTCTGTCACAGCGTGAGTTAGCCAAGCGTGTTGGCTTAACCAACAGCACCATTTCAATGATTGAACGTAATACAGTGAGTCCATCGGTCAGTTCCCTCAAACGTATCCTCGGTGGCATTAACATGTCAATCACCGAATTTTTCACCGCCGATTTCCAGGCCCTACCACAAGTGATCTTTAAAGCCGACGAGTTAGTCGACATTGGTAGTGATGGCGTCGAGCTCAAGCTTGTTGGGCCAAGTAGCCCAGAGAGTAACTTAGCCTTCCTTATCGAGAAATATCAGCCGGGTTCAGATACTGGGCCAGATATGGTGACTCATAAAGGTGAAGAGGCTGGTACGGTGATTGAAGGAAGTATCGAAATTACGGTTGCTGGCACCACCTACAAATTAGGCAAAGGTGATAGTTACAAGTTTTCGACCCATCTACCACACCGCTTTCTAAATCGTTCAAAGAAGGTATGCAAGATCATTAGCGCCCATACACCACCCACATTTTAGTCCAGCTCCGGCAGGCTTACCGTTAGTGCTAATTCGGCGCTTTGCACATTGTTACGCCCCTTGACTTTCGCTGCGTAAAGCGCTGTATCGGCTTGCTCCACTAATATATCTTGCGTAAAACCATCCCCGGGGACCATTGAATAGGTCCCAGCGGTGCTCAATCGCTAACGTTTACGCTAGACGCACCACACACTCTTCGCCGCCATAGCGGTCATCGATTCAATCGCTCACATTATTAATGTCATGGTTCTGTGAAATGGAATGAGAACAGGTGAATTGAGCCAATCAGCAACTTGCTGATTGGCTCATCTTGATTAATACGGAAGGAAGTTAAATGAATAGTTGACCGTGGTCTGTTCACTCACCCCTTGGCCGAAGTTTATGAGTTTAACGCGCGCTACTAATTTACGTTCAAGCTTAGGATTGTCCAACTCACTAGAGATAATCTCACAGGCCGATACACGACCATTAGGCTCAACCACAATCATCATTGTGACCTTTCCTTCTAACGAAGGGTCTTTACGCAACGCCCGGCGGTAAATGGTATAGAATGCCCCTTTGTTACGATCCAGAACCGCTCGAATAGCATCAATAGTTCGTTTGCTCGCTGCATCACCTACGCCGTCACTCTCAGTGCTAGCCTGAGTCGCAGTTCCGCCACGCGTGCCACCAACAACATCCTTGGCAGCCAGTACCACCACATCGCGATTAACTAACGTAATGTCCTTGGCACTGGACTGGTTATTCACCGACTCTTGTACGGCTGCCGTCGATTTAAATGCATCGTTCTGTGGTTCTTTAGGTGCAAGCGCCACTTCCTGAGCTTTAAGGCGTGCAGTTGGCTGCGGTAAATCGACCATATCGCGCATCGCCGCTAAATCATCGGCCATCGCTAACAGGCCGCTATTCTTAGCCTGCTCTCTCGCTTTCTGTACTTTGACATTGTCGACCTTAGGGATCACTTTCGCCTTGATCTTAACCTGCTCAACTTTCGGTTCAGGCTCAACCTTGGGCTCTTCCTTAGGCTTAGGCTTTTCAACCTCGGGCTTAGACTCGATAGTAATACGCTCAATAATCTTGGTTAATTGAGGCGGTACCTTAGCCTTCTCCGCTCGGCTGATTTCAGGCAACTGAGTGATTTTCACCACGCCCGCAAACACTAGCGTAACGATAAGGAAAAGCCAGGTGATTCGACTAAATACCTTATTATCGCTGGCGCGGTCTTGCCAGAAATTGAACTCAGCCACTGAATTAACTATCGGATTGGACATCGTCCTCTCCTTGTTTAGCTCCCTGCTCTACCGCCAACGATATATCACCGTAGCCGGCCTTGGCACAGGTTAACAAGATCTTCTTAAGCAGCGCATATTCGATGTTTTTGTCACCCATCACCGTAATGGTTCCAAGCTGATTAGGATCATCACTAGGTACCTGTCGCGCCTTATGATAGGCCAGTTCAACTTTGAGCTCAGCGACCAGCTCATCAGAACTTGCTTTGATATCGACAATATTGGCAATCTTCTGCCCCTGCAAGATGAGATTTTTATCATTAACCAACAACAGCAAACTGTCTTTTGCCACCGTTTTTGAAACTGATTTAGGCAGTTTAATACTCTTATCGGCTTCCAATACTTCGACACTTGAAGAATTTACAATCAGGAAAAATACCAAGATAGTAAAAATATCCATCAAAGAGACTAGGCTCAATTTAGAGACTTTCTTCATTCTCGCCTGATGGCGTATCAATCGTTTTGCTTTAACTGATAGCTTCATTGATCCCCCTCCTTGGCAGTCTGCGCTATGTTGGCCACGGTTAGTGGAAAATCACCTAACGAAATATCAGGGAACAGCTCTGCATCGACCACAGATGCCGCCACTACGGCTTCATAGGAGCGTACACTATCCATGACTAAGACAATGGTCTGATAATCCGTATTGGCCGCTAATAGCAGGTTAATCTCTGATTTCTCGATACCTTTCTCATTAAGCAGAAATTTCACTTCTTTGAGTGCCTGAACCAAGGTCGCATAATCGTGCTCACCATCCACCTTGACGATACGTTTAAGCAGCGCACCTTGTGGGTAGTACAGCGCTAGAGCGTGCTCATCTATCGCCAATTCAAGATGCTTTGGTTGCTCTGCGGAGCTTGCCGACTGAGCATCAGGATTGGGAAGTTTTAGCTCTAATATGCTGATGTGAGAGAATACCATCATCATCAATAGTACCGGCACCAGCACGATCATAAGGCTCATAAACGAGGTGATATCGAGTTCAGGATCTTCGTTGTTACGACGATTCTTTCTAAACATCTTAGTGGTCCACTGACTCTTTGTTGGCATGACGCACTGACAATAAATTCAAGAATTTAACGCCAGTCGCTTCCATTGAATCGATAATTTCAGTGGTTTTAGTTTGGATCACGCTATGGCAAAGTAACAATGGGATCGCCGCAATCAAACCAAAAGCGGTCGTATTCATCGCCACCGAGATACTCTGCGATAGCAAAGAGGCCTTCTCGGAAGGATCGGCATTAGCAACAGCAGAGAATGCCGCGATTAAACCGATGATAGTACCCAATAGTCCAAGCAAGGTCGCAATGTTAGCTAGCGTAGCCAAGTAAGCTGTGCGCTTCTCTAACCGTGGTAGCGCTTCGACTACACTCTCTTCCATCGCGTATTCGATATCTTCACGATGCTTGCTATGTTCTAGACGCTCTAAACCCGCCGCCATGAGATTAGCGATGCTTGATTTGTTAGCACGAGCATAGGTGCTAATCCCGCTGTAATCCTCGCGATTTAGCAATGGCTGAATGTGTCTAAGCGCTTTTTTATTAGCGCTGTTAGATCGGGTAAGAAAGATCCAACGCTCCACCGCGATAGCGAGTCCGATCGCCAAAACAATAGAGATAGGTAGCATAAATGCACCACCATCTTGAAAAAACCTAACTACTGTTGTATAAAATTCCATGTCTAATCGCCTATTAATCTATAAATTTATGGTTTGTTAGTCTGCTTTAGCAAACGTAATGTTTGTTCGAATTCTTGCTGTTCTAATGCTTTAAGTGGCTTGGGCTTGAGACCCGTCGGCTTAGCTCTTAAGGTCATATTTTTTTGCAACCGCCATGGCACAATCGATAAAAACCTTGGTGCCTGCTTACCACCAACGATGGTTGTTTCAATAATAAGCACGTCCGAATTAGTGTCTGAGTTTGCACCAAACGCCAGACTACTGCTGCTCAGTAATAACATCAATCCTATAATTTTATACATCTACCCCCCCTGCTTACGCTGAGATTTGAGTTGCCGTGATACATCAATAATCCAAATTTTCAGACGCTTGTTCAATGGTTTATTATCCAATTCATTAAGCTTTTGCGCTAGTTTGTAATGGATTAGTGCGTCTTCCTTATTACCTAAATAGAGATCATACAAGATCCCCAAATTAATATGTGCACTGACCAAACCAGGCCACGATTTCAATGCCATTTCATAATGCGATTTGGCACCCGAAAAATCACCCTGTTCGCGTAATAGACGCGCGACTCTACTGCTAGCGACATAGTTGTGGGGATTGACGTATACCGCCTGCTTAAAGTACTCTAGCGCTCGTGAACTATCTGACTGAGCCAACGCTATATCGCCAAGCTTTAGCCACGGTCCGGACAGTGTCGGAACCTCGATAACTAATTGTTTAAATGCTCGCTTAGCTTGCTCGGCTTTGCCTTCGTTAAGTTGTTTAGTAGCTGCTACAAACTTTGCCTCAATTCCAGAAGGCAGTGAACCCTCTGAGGCGAGATATAGATTTGGACTATTAAACATCTTCTGCGCTTCGCTAAGCTCTTTGGATGAGAAATCAACAATGGCTTGCTCTGCGTCAGAGCCGCTAATCACCTCAACGCGAGCGGGCGCGGCATCGTTGAACCATGCGAGTTGACACCCAGATAGGGTTACAGTCGTCAGTGCAACGAGCATGATTTGTCTCAGGTTAATAAATAACATTTTGGTCTTCCTCCACGGCTTCTACCTTGTCATAACGCCCAGGTAGAATAGTGGCCAGTGCAGCGAAGCTCTGTTTGATCCAGTCATCATAATTACCGAGCCAACTTCGCTGAGTGTTATTTTCAAAGATAGCAATGGCCCGCTCTTCGAAAGGATAGGCCTGCTCTTCCAACAATATTTCATATTGCTCTAACGCCAGTTCATCAAGATTTTCAGGTCGTTGTGAGTCCATTAAATCTTGTGCCAACTTAACGTAGATTTGTGCCATCTGATGGGTTGATTCGGTGGTCACTTCAGGCACCTGATAACTCGATGCTTTCTTATAAGCATCAAGCGCATTCTTAAGGTTAGTTTTCTTGATACCTAAACTACGACGTAGCGGCAAGGTTAACTTGGCACTATTAAATTTTCGCTGCGCGGATCTTGCAAAATACAGGGCACTGCTTGCCGCTAAGGCGCGAGAACGGCTCGTCGCTTGATCGCCAGCATTATCGTGAATAGCGATCAGTCTATTAAGCCAAAATTTATAATTACTCGCTTGATTATTTTGCTGATAAATTTCAGCTAGCTTTTGGCGAATTTCAACCGCACGTTCGAAAGGACGAGTGTAGTTCGCAGCATGACGACGATAGGTCGCAGTCATTTTTTGGTTTTCACCAGCACGTTCGAAATATAAGGCAGCAAGATAAAGTGGCTGCTGTTGTTTCGTCTTGTCTTTGAAGCTATCAGCGATAGTCAAATACTCGATAGCCGCGTTACCCCAGTCTTCCTGTTGCTCGTAAATAGAAGCTATCTGCATCGGAATATCATGACTCAATTTGTCACCGCTATAACGAACTCTAAAGTCGTCTAAATAGCCAGTCGCGCGCTCAAACTCTTTAAGTTGATAAAGGTATTGCGCCGCATTAAATTGCGCCACTTTACGCAAGGACGAATTAGGGGCTTTCTCTATTATCACCACTAACCACTCAACGGCTTTAGCCAGTTTTTCACTAGCAATGTATACTTTAGCCTGCTCATATAAACTTGCAGCATAGTTTTCGCTCAATTCATGGTGGCGTACGTCACTGACGTTGATCAAGCCAAGGACAGCATCATAATTATCTGCTGCGACAGCAAACTGACCGAGGTTAAAACGACTATGGGCGATAAGAATTCGTGCGGCTAGCAGGTTATCGGTACCGATTAGTTCTTCACGCGTGATTACCTGTTGTGCAGTTTCAATCGCCGCCTTGAACTGACTTGCCTTAAAACGCTCATTCATTAGCTGTTCAAGCACAATTAAATTACGTTTATCGAGTTTAAATGATTCGACAAAACGCAAGGTACTCAACTCACGAGCAGCGGCTAATTCACTAATGAGTGCCGGCGCGGATTCTTGTTGCCACAATAATCGGTGCGCTTGTAATGCCATGTAGGCGGCGTCGGCACGTTTGCTCTCCACCACTAGGTAATCGGTTTGCGGCTGATAGGCATAATTTTCGTATTCAACAATCGCTTCAGTATATTGACCACTTGCATAAAGGCTTTCGGCATACAAAAATACGACATTCTCGTCATCGTTAAATGTATTGATGTACTGCGATAATACTTGCGCAGCTTGCGTGTAACTAGCATGTTTCTGTTTGGTGGTAGCAGCACTGGCCCCGGCGCGATAATAGTCTTGTGCAATCTCATTGAGATAAGATTTTAGCGTGTCAGTGATGGTTAAACGACGTTCGGCAGTCCATGTTGCCCAAAGCGGGCCAGAAATCCCGTAACGAGCGACAAAGTCCTGCTTAGCCTGATAAGCCAACGCGAGGTGTCCGCCCTGTTGATAACTTTCGATGACCTTTCCCGCATACCCAGGAGATTTAGGATGATCAGGATAACGTTCGACAAACGATAGATAAGTTAACGCATTATCAGTGTAACGTTTCTCATCTAGATAACGCTGCGCCAATTTTTCATAAACCAGATATTCATAGTAGCGACTACCGACAGCCGTATAATGCTTTACCAACTCTCCGGCGGCTTTATCACTACTAAAAATGATTGCCATCACATCGAGCGCATCCCCCACTAACTGACGATCTCCTTTAGGCAAGCCTTTCACATCGCTAAACAAGGTTGGAACTGCCGGCATACTTAAATCGAGTAATTGCGAAAAATAAGTCAGTGCTTCATCGTTTTCATCGAGCTTAAAGTATGACCATGCCATCATATATAGAGAAGTTTGATAGTAAGCCGAACTTGCTTCTGTAACGACGTGGTTATAAGCCTCAGTCGCTAGCTGATAATCTTGCTGCGCGAATAAAAACTCACCGCTGCGAAAGTATAATTCTGACGCATATTGATTATTGGGATAGCTATCGTTTAACGTTTTAATGGTTTGGTAACTTTGCTCAGGTTCACCTTGCAAGTCATACGCTTTAGCCAATTGATAATATAGGTGTTGTGCATATTCGCTATCAGGATAATCTTGTATCAGAGAGCGATATGCATCGATTGAGCTGTCATAATACCCTTGATGACCACTAACAATTGACTCGCCCACCTCTTGTGCGAGTTCGTTACGATTAAGGACGAGCTCAGCTTGACGATAGCGTAGTTGCTCAACAACAGCGGGATCAACGCTCATGACTAACAATTGATTATAATCGCTAATTAACTGCCTTAGTGACGGGGCTGCAATCGAAGTGACTGGCGGCGGGTTCTTGTCGACGATATCGCCCAGTGTTAATACACTCTCTTGTGCCAAGACAATCAGACTACACAAACACAGCCCGATCGTAGAGACGATGCGTTTTATCTTCATTTCTCGCCCTCGACAGCACCAAGCGTTAATTGCTTTTGGTAACTGTTATCTTGCAGTTTTAGACGACTTAATTTGGTATTAATCACAGCCTGCTTTAAGGCGTGCTGACGTGACGCTAGATGGTTGATAAACTGCAAACTAAGCCGCTGTGTTACGTCTTTCGCCAGCTGAGATGCAATCTGTTGTTGCTGTTGTAGTTGGCGTTTCAAGTTAGCGATGGCTCCCAAGTCACCATCAATATCATTCACTAATGCGGCATAATTAACAAAGTCCTGATGCATGTTTCCTAGCTCCACTATTTGCTGATTGAGTGACGCTAGTGATTGCTCTGCCGAGTTTTTGTTTTTAGTGTAGTTACTTTTACTATGCCACCAAATAGTACGCTGAATAAAGTCGGCGCGGCGTTGTGAATCTCTATTTCCCAAACCAGCGCGTTTGAGTAATACCATTTCGCGGTACAGTCCATCGAGCGCTTCCTGTTGCTTGATATATTTTTCAGGCATGAAAAAATGGGTATTTCGCCTACCTATGGCGTGTTCCATCGCACTGTTAAGCGTATCTCGTTGCACATTCAACTGCTCAATTAATGATAGCACCTGTGCTAACGGTAATACGTTAAGGCGTTTATTAACTCGTTGCTTACGTTCAACGAGACGCTCTTGATGCATCGACAATGCCGCTAATTGCTCGCGATAGTCTTGCTCAAGTGAAGCAAGTTCTAATAACTGCTCACGTGTCGATACCATGTTGTGATTAGCCAACATAGTTAATAACTCGCTGGTTGGTGTGTGGCATTGCGCGGACCACTGCGCAACAATCGCTAAATTCAAGCACGGGCCGTCGACGGCAAAGCGCTGACTCAATTGCGCCAGCGCAATCTTTTCCTGTGAATAAGCCACTAGCCCTTGCTCCAATAATTCATTGGCACCCAGCCAATCCCCTGTTCGCTCCTTCGAAAAAGCAAAACCACGTAGCGCACGTTGCTGGACATAAAACTGAGGATCTTTTTGCGCGAGTAAGCTGAACACCTGATGTGCTTTGGAAAATTGTTCATTTTCATTTAACGCCCAACCATAACCTAGTAACGCAGACTCAATAAAGGGCGACGTTAAAGTGATCTTCTCAAATGCTGCGATAGCTGCGACGCTATCACCCTGTTCAACAAAGTCTAGTCCGATTGCCAACCATGTACGTTCAAAAAGAGCGCGCATTGAAGATGATGTCGCACTAGATTGTACTAAATACTCATCGACATGAGCCATCTGAAGCCGCTTGTTCTCTATTTGCAACACAATGAAATGGTGCTCTAGATAATGCCTAAGCACCGAGCCTTGCTGTAACGTTTCTCGGTAAACATAAAACGATGACAAATCATCATCTAGTAACGCCAACCGTGCTTTTAAATAGTAATACTGGGATTTTAATCGTGGGAATAAAGGAATCGTAAGGCGTGACAAATCGCTCTTAGCTTGGTCAACTTGAGCATTATAAAAGTGACGCGCGGCTTGATTAAGCCAAAAGTCAGCTCGCGCGCTCTCCGCGTTCTGTTGAGGTAAGGCATTAAAAATAACGCGAGCCTCTTCAAATAGCCCCAGTTTTACTAACGTCTTAGCTTGGAGTTCACTACGTGGTAAGCCTGCTAACCATGAGAGTGCTTGACGATATTGCGCTTGAGTATAATGGAATTTCGCCACACGATGTTCTGATGCTGTCGCATTAGCCAGCGGAACAACATAGATGAACGTAGCGACAGCCAACAAACGCTGAGACCACTTTAAGAATCCTTTTACCATAACCAATTATCGCTGAACTAGAGTGGTTACAACTCGGGCATTCTCAGCGGCAGTATCGATGACAAAATCGATTATCAATGCCTCGTTACCTTTATGAAAACGTTTTTTAATCAAAGTGTTATAGCGCGTAGCTGTTTTCTCACTATTATGGTTTTTCTTACCGTTAATGACGATTTCAATCTCAACGGTACCGAGTCTGACATTATCTAGGTAGAGTTGTTGCATCGCGCCCTCAGCAAGTGCGGTGACTTGCTCTTGAGAATAGAGGTAGTTGGCAACGCGCTGACCATTGATAGTCATTTCAATAGAATCGACATCAAAGGTAGTCGTGTCCATCGAAACATAGACCGCTAGCTGGCTACTGGCCGGAAATAGCAGCTCTTGCTCAAGTTGAGTAAGAGCTTGGTGCAATTGTTCGGCGCGCTTCTTAAGCTTTTGAATTTTACTATTTACACTGGGGGTTTCACCCACGGCAGTGGTCTCTGATTGCACCGTGAACGCGAGCATTGCGCAAAATAAAAAAGAAATGATAACCCAATATCTCATTGTATAACCTCAAGCTTCCTCGTTGAATAAAGAAAACAGCATAAATGTCAGCGAATATTACACTACTGCCCTGCGAAGGTCATTATAAATTAACCATTTACGTCACCTGACGCCAAGAATAGGAACAAAGTACCACAGACAGGTAAATAGCTTGCACATTCAACCGATTAAAAAGTAAGGCGTAGCGTCTTCTTCGCTGACCTTACTTTTTCATTTCACCGCTTAGTGAGCCTTTATTTTCATAAACACGGCGTACAACACGGGGATTAGCAACAAGGTTAACAATGTCGCAAAACTCAAGCCAAAGACAATAACCACAGCCATCGATTGGAAAAATGCGTCAAAGAATAAAGGGACAACTCCTAGCACCGTGGTTAACGTGCCCATCATGACAGGACGTACTCGACTGGTTGCAGAGTCGACTACAGCGTTAAAAGGCTCTTTACCTGAATCGATCTCAAAGTCCATTTGATCCACCAGCACGATAGCATTCTTTATCAACAGCCCAGAGAGAGATAGTATCCCTAATATCCCCATAAACTCGAGCGGTATCCCAGTGACCACCAAACCAAATACTACTCCAATCATCGCAAGCGGAACGACTAGCCAAATGACTAGAGGCTGACGTAGCTTGCCAAACAACACCACAACGACTAATACCATCGCCAACAAGCCGAGCGGGATGGTTGATGCTAAATCGCTCGATGAATCAGCTGAGTCGCCGGACTCACCACCCCACTTAAGCGTGTAGCCGTCAGGCAACTCAATATTGTCAATCAGCGGACGTAACCTAGATTCCAACGTTGATGCTAACTCTCCCGGCAGCGGATCACACTGTGCCGCTATCGTAAATACACGGTCTTCACGGCGAATTAATCCATCACGCCATATCGTTCTAAAACCGTTGGTCACCTGCACCATCGGAATTGATTTCCCGGTAATAGAGCTAACGACTTGAATGCCCTTCATCGATTGAGCACTGTCAAATTGCGAGTTCGGTACGCGGGATATGATCGGGATGAGATCTTCACCTTCCCGATAGGTGCCAACCGTCTTACCTGCATAATGATCAGATAATGCTTTAGCCAAATCCTGACGTGAAACGCCAGCTCGACGCGCCGCGCCTTCGGCGTAAATAGGTTCTATTACTGCGACACGCTGACGCCAATCGTCTTTAACAGAGATACTTCCCACATCAGACGCCATGATTTGACGTGCCTGATCAGCCAACTGACGTAGAACTTGAGGATCGTCCCCTTGGAAAACAGCTTCTATCTTTGAACCGCCACCAGGCCCTAACACAAAGCGCCACACCTTAGCTTGGGCGTCAGGAAAACGTTCATCGATATACGCTTGTACTTTTGGCATCATTTGATCGAGTTGATGATAATCGTCGACTCTTACCAATAGCTGACCATAAGCACCATTAGAGGATTCAGGCCCGTAGGTCAGCATAAAACGTATGCCGCCGCCTCCCGCTAATGATTGGACCGCGTTAACATGTTCCATGCCACTAACAAATTGTTCAATCTCAGTCAGATCCTTGGCGGTGCGTTCAATTCGTGTACCTTGTGGTAGCCAATAGTCAATCACCATCTGTGGCGTCGTCGATTGCGGGAAGAAGCCCTTAGTCATGAACTGAGCGCCCCACATTGAGACGACAAATAGCGCAACAGCTGAACCAATCATTAGCCATCGTAACGCAAGTACCTTACGCATCATCACTTTATAAGCGAGCTCAAATTTGCTTGGCGCAGGAACTTCACCATCACCGTCATTCTCATCGAATAGCCAGTGACAACAAAGTGGTGTTAATGTCAGCGCGAACACCCAACTAAAGAGCAATGAAATCATTACCACCCAAAATAGATGGCCGGTATATTCAGCGGTGCTGCCCGGTGCAAAACCAATTGGCGCGAAGGCAATAATACCCACCAACGTACCGCCAAGTAGCGGCCATTTAGTTTGCGAGACAATCTCTTTAGCAATATCGAGTTTCTTGCTGCCGCGTTTAACCCCGACCAAAATCCCTTCGGTTACCACAATGGCGTTGTCTACCATCATCCCTAAGGCGATGATAAGCGCCCCAAGCGATATTCGGTGCATCGGAATGCCCATCATATTCATGGTGGCTAACGTCGCGCCTATGGTTAGTAATAAGATAAAGCCGATCACCAGCGCACTTCGCATTCCCATAAACAAAAATAGCGTAACAATAACGATCGCTAATGCGGCGAAAACATTGATCACAAAATTGTCTACGGATGCTTCAACAATCTTACCTTGATGATAATATTCGTGCACTTCCATACCAATAGGACGGCGACTTAGCGCCTGTTGTACCTTCGCATCAACCGCTTCACCAACCACCACAACATTGCCGCCCGCAACACTACTGACCCCAAGGGCAATTGCAGGTTTGGCATCGTAGCGAATTAACTTGGTCGCAGGCGCTTTATAGCCACGATAAATATTGGCGACATCCTTTAAATAGAGCACTTTACCGTCGCTCGACGTCGAGACTAATAAGTTTTTAATCGACTCAACCGAATCAATAGCCCCCGAAGGGTCGATAACTACGCGTCGGTCTGCTATTGCAACACTTCCCGCCGAAACCACGTTGTTTTGTGCGCTTAAAATATCGTATAACTTACTAACAGAAACACCTAACAACGCCGCTGTATCTTTGGATATTTCAACATAAATTGCTTCTTGTTGCTCGCCGGCTAAGGCAACTTTACCCACTCCTTTGACTTGTAAAATCTCTTTTTGCAATGATTTGGCGTAAGTTCGCAGCTCAGCGTCACTATAATCCTGCCCGGTAATGAAATAATACAAACCATAAACGTCGCCAAAATCATCATTGACAATAGGGGTTGATGCCTGACTTGGCAATGAACGCTCGCTGTCCTTAATCTTGTTACGTAACTTGGTCCAAATCGTTTGCAATTCGTCCTTACTTTTGGAAAATCTATACTTGATATCCACACTGATCTCAGATAATCCATCGGATGACTTAGAGCGTATCTGATCGACCTCTTGCATCTGTTGTAAAACCGTCTCTAGCGGTTCGGTCACTTCACGAGCGACTTGCTCTGGACTGGCTCCGGGATACTGAGTAAATATAATGGCGGTGCGAATCGTAAATTCAGGATCTTCGAAACGTGCCATATTTTTGTAGGCATCATAGCCTCCAAACACAGCCAATAGAATCACAATGACACAAAGCACTTGGTTTTTTATTGAAAATTCAGCGATATTCATTACTTAACTATCCTCAAACTAAAGCCAACCATTACTTACCCCAAGGGCGAACAACCGCCCCTTCAATCAAGGTAGAGATACCAGCAACGACAATGGTTTCATCAACCACTAGTCCGCTAATCACCTTAAAGTTCTCGCCGATCCCAGGCTCTAATACCACGATTCTTTTTGCAACACTCATCGTCTTAGGGTCAACGACCCACACATAATTTCGGTTGCCATCACTGCCAATAGACGAAAGAGGAACAGTCACTTGTGGCTTAGACGTTGAAGAAAATTCATTAACAAAGACGGTTGCACTCATGCCAGGGAGGATAGTCAGTTCATCGATTGCGTCGAAACCAAAAATCACCTGATACGTTTGCGAATCCTGATCCGCTTCCAGTGCGACTTCTTTAAATACCGCTTTGAGCTGGTATTCCGGCGCCGCATCCAATACGACATAAGCACTTGGATCGCGCTTACTTTTGTCACGCGAGTGAACAATCACTCTAGATGGCATATCAATTTTGGCTTCTAGCTGATTAAGAGACAACAACATAAATACTTGTTTACCTGCACCAACTGACTCATCTTTTTCGAATAAAACCTTAGCCACCCGACCAGAGAACGGGGCATGAAGCGTCGTATCATCAAGCGCCTTTTTCGCGGTGACAAGCTGCGATTTGGTGACTTCATAATCTGTTTTACGTTTAGCGAGTTCACTCTTGGAGATTACTTTACTGTTAATCAGCTTCAGTGCACGTTGGTATTCAGCGTCAGCGTTCTCATATTGTGCCTTGGCCATATCCACCTTGGCGACAAAATCTCGTGAATCAAGTTTGGCTAATACCTGGCCCTGCTCCACTGCTAGCCCTTCGGTAACGGTCATATCAATAATAACGCCTCCAACTTGAAAGGCCAATTGAGACGATTGCTGCGCCTGAATAACAGCGGGGAAAGTCATCATCGATTGATTTGAACTCTGACCGACTTTGATCAGCTTGGCCGGACGAATAACGAATACATCAGTAGTCTCATCGTTCGCTACTTTATCACCACAACCAACGATCATTAACGCCATCAGCATCAACGATCCCCATTTAATATTCGTACACTGAATTACCATTCTATTCTCCTAGCAAACCAAAATTCTTTAATCTTCTTTCACTATCAATAAGCTATTCATAGTGTGATAAATTGACGACGGCATAACCAATCGCCATATAAATAAACTGTTCAGCGACATCGGGATCTCCCTCAATACGCTTTTTTAATCCATCAACACCGGCATCGCTATTGATAACGATACTCAGACCATTGATGACTTTTCTAAATTCACCATCATGCTCAATCGCAAAAACCCAAGAATCATAGAACGCTTGACCCGAACTAAAATTTAAACGCTGCTCTACCATTGATGCGATAAGTGGGCGCAGCGCATCAATTAAATCTTGTTTCTTCTTAAAGTGATTATTAATACTCGAACGCCCAATCTTTGCTGCTTTAGCAATATTGGTAAACGTTAACGCAGAAAAACCGTCTAACGAAATTAGTTGAAGTGCCACATCAATAATTTTTGCACGCGTCTTCTGTGCTTCTTTTTGACTTACTCTAGGCATAATGCTCCCTCAAAAAATAAAGGATACCATCCCCTATATTTTTTGTAAATCTAATAATTTGGACTGACTTTAGGTTAATTGAGACAATCTTAAAGCTACCTAATGTTTAATCGGTAAATAAAATCTTCTGACGGTGACTTGATTCACGACTCTATTTATCGCGATATATATTTATGCCTACTGGCATTGCAAGTTAGCTATATTTTTGGCCACACGGAATGAGGTATACATGCAGAGTACGGGTAGTATGAGAGAAAATACGTTTACTCCTCCACTCTCACAATCGCCACCAGAAGACTTTAGTGATGAAGAATGGTGCAGCAGCCACTTATCCCAAGAGCTGTGTCTAAAATCACTTGGGTATAAGTCGTGCTAATACCAACCAGCCGATGCCCAATTTCGCATTACCCAAGGCTCAATTAGAGTCGATTAATCTTGTTAACCTCGCTTCGAAAGATGGATACCCCCTAACGAATTACGATTTATACGGCGCAAATTTTCACAATGCCCATTGTTTTAAGCTTGATCTAAGCGGAAGCTCTTCGATGAAGGCTAACTTTTCAGGATCTAATCTACATTGTGCAAATCTAAGTGGATGAAACCTTTTAGGCACCAACTTTGATGATGCGAAACTTGAACACCGGATCTGGGGAAACAAAGCTTTGCAGAAATATCAAGGCAACAACGCCACTGCTCTCGAACAAAAACTTGATTATTAGCAGCAAGCGGGAGAAACCTACCGAGACTTACGTCTAGTATCTGTTAAGCAAGGCCTGTTTGAAGCGGCGGGTACTTTCTTCCAACGAGAGATGACTATGCACCGTAAACAAATGCCCTGATTTACTATTAGGCGTGGGCAGTCAAAGGTAGCCGACTTATTTTGTGGTTATGGTGAGCAGCCTATTCGAGTGGTGTCATTCGCCTGGGCAGTTATTATATCCTTTTCACTGCTAGTTTTTTATCTCTGGCTTACAGTACAGGGGTGGGTCCGTCAGATTTACCTTAAACCAAGGTCTAATCAGTAATCTAGAAGACCTTGTGAGCTGTGGTTATTTTAGTATCGTCACGTTTACAACACTTGGCTATGACGAAATATCACCTGTTGGCGCGCTATCAATAATATTCGCGTCCGCGGAAGCACTATTTGATAGTTTACCCCTGCCTTGTTCGTCGTTTTCATTGATTGACCAGATTAGTCCAGTCTCTGCTACACGTTTTTACCACTCGTTTTCGGTCTTCTATGAATCGATTCCCCGCTGCTTCACATCTCTTGACTATATCGTCATAACCGTCCAAACAACGGTTAGCTATTTCATTCTGCCTCTTCCATTGGCATATCTGTTCGACAGGGTTTATACCAATTTCGTTAAATTAGTGGTCAGTCTATTTGTGAGAAACAACGGATGAGAATACATGTTCATAGTTCACGGCGCGCGGCACAAGGTCCCCGCTCAAAAAACGGTGGGTGTGACGACTGCCGAAAAGACTGCGAGGATAATGGCGACGTTAAATTTCGGCGTAGAACGCATCGAGTAGGGTGAGGCTTTAGCCTCATCCCTCTCACAGAACCGTACGTACGGACCTCGTATACGGCTCCTGTATGCTTCACATCTCACTAACTTCTTACATAAATTGGTGAGACAAGCCATCCCGTTTCAACTTCTTCTAACGAAAATAAGCCAATAGTTCTAAACCAGCTGTTCGGCATGGAAACGCTCGATAACGGACTATTTGCACTGCGCCATGAGTTCATCTTAATAAACTTGAATGGCGGTTTATAGTGCAGCTGCTTTAGTCGCCGATGAAGCCTTGCTGGCTTCTTCCACAATTTCAACTG
>Ga0105356_10001308_pt1 | contig 24627 bp, 25 predicted proteins | sample GOMGulsemesocosm_3_FD_83502 | JGI IMG/M metagenome (GOLD analysis project Ga0105356, IMG submission 83502) | Methane-oxidizing microbial communities from mesocosms in the Gulf of Mexico - GOM9D Gulf of Mexico | ecosystem: Environmental > Aquatic > Marine > Cold seeps | place: Gulf of Mexico... | reverse complement strand
CATCTGCTAATACAGTTGCATAAGCCAATTCAAATAAGTTATGAGAAGCAGTTCCTATATGCATATATTGTGCATTGTTTTCATCAAGCGCATATTTTACCATTCGTTTATAATTTGAATCCGTATCTGCTTTATCTACATAAGTAACCATATCCCAGTGTTTTTGAGAGGCTTCGGTTTCTTCCATTTCCATGTTAGCACCCTTAACCAATCTAAACTTAATTGCGCAGCCTCCATTTTTAACCCTACTTCTAGCCCACTCACATAAATCTTGTTGCCAAAGATAAGAATCCGGTAAATATGCTTGTAATACAATTCCCGCATATAAGTCTTTAAATTCTTCTTTTTCAAGCGTTTTTTTGAACACTGCAACCGTAATTGCTAAATCTCGATACTCTTCCATGTCAAGATTTACAAATTTATATTCTTTTTTTCCATTAAAATTAATAAAAGTATTTTCTTTTGCAACTCTGTAAATTTTTGTAAGTTTTTCAACCAAAATGTCTACAGTATTATCAAAATCCAAAGGATTAATTTGAGAAAAAATAGTAGAAATTTTAATTGATAAATAATCTACATCAGGATTTCTTAACGCTTTAATATACTTATCCATTCGCTCACTTGCTTCTTCTTCTCCAAGAACCACTTCTCCAATAAGATTAATATTAACCCTAGTACCTTCTTTTTTTCTTTTTTGTAAATGAGCAGATAATATATTTTCCTCACCTTTAATTACAACTGTTTTAGTATCTTCTCTTATTTGATTTACAAATAAAGGAACAGAAATATTAGGTAAGTATTTCCCTATGTTTTGGAAAAGATATAATAATGTTTTATCTTTTGTTGTAAAAAAATGTGCCATACCATGCTTTTCTAATAAAAAACAAATTTGGTTTGCTACTCTTGCATTAGATTCTGCTCTAAAACATTGATCCATTAGCTCTATTAATAAAGCTTTGTCTTTTGGTTGCTCTAACATTTTATTCATTTTTATATAAAATATTCTGTCAAAATCACTAACAAGTTCTGTTGCTCTGTTTTGCCATTTTTCTGCTAGTACTACAGCAGAATCTATTAGTTTTTGTTCGTTTTTCATCTTATTACCTTAAATTTTATTGTTTTTTTAAATAAATTTAAGTAGTTTAATCACACTGTTTTAAATGTGTTTTAAAAGGAGCACTGTTAAGTATCCCCTCTTACTACTTTCTTCTTTTATAATAAATAAGGAATACTCTGGCCTTTATGCAGGTCTTGCACTTTTGATTTTGAACTTCGTTTATGTCTCATACTAATGTAATACCTTACTTAAGAATTGTTGAGTACGTTCTTTTTGTGGATTTCCTATAACTTCTTCAGGAGTTCCAAGTTCTTCAATTACACCCTGATGAAAAAATGCAACTTTATCAGAGACTTCTCTTGCAAATGCAATTTCATGAGTAACAGTAATCATTGTCATTCCGTCATCTCTTAACAGTCTTAAGGTATCAAGTACTTCTCCTACTAACTCAGGGTCTAAAGCAGAAGTAACTTCATCAAAAAGCATGTACTCAGGTTTCATAGCAAGGGCTCTAGCAATTGCTAATCTTTGTTGTTGTCCACCTGACATTTGATTTGGATACATATCAAACTTATCTCCAAGACCAACATGAATCAATTCTTTTCTAGCAACTTCCATTGCTTCTTCTTTACTTTGTTTTAAAACAATCTGTGGTGCTAAGGCTGCATTTTCTAAAACAGTTAAATGAGGAAAAGAATTCCATTGTTGAAAAACCATACCCAGTTTTTGTCTTAAGATATCTTGATTTGTCTCTTTAGCATGAACATCAATATCATCAACAATAATTTTACCTTGATGAATTTTTTCAATTGCATTAATACAGTATAATAGTGTTGATTTTCCACTACCACTACCTCCTATTACACTTACAACCTCACCTTTCTTAACATCTAAATCAATACCTTTTAAAACTTCTAAATCTCCAAACGATTTATGTACACCTCTAATTTGAATCATAATGCCATTTTCCTTTCTAATCTTTTACCATATAATGATAGTGGGTATGAAATAATAAAATAAAATATTCCAACACCTATAAGTATTTCTAAGGGCTGTTGAGTCCTTGAAATAAGTTGTTCTGAGGTTCTTAGTAATTCCATATAACCAATTACTGAAACTAAAGCTGAATCTTTAATAACACTAAGTGCTACCCCTATCCAAGATGGCAAAACAGCTCTTAAGCCAATAGGCGTTCTAATATATCTTACTGTTTGCCAGTAAGTCATACCCAAACTTCTAGCTGCTGTTACCATAGAGTCATGAACACTTTCAAAACCCGCTCTAAACACTTCTGACATAAATGCCATAGTATATAAAGAAAGAACTATTGAACCTGCTACAAAAGGATCAAGTGGAAAACCAGCAACTCCCATGAAGGTAGTAAATAATACAAGCTGAATAATAAGAGGAACAGATCTTAAAATATCTAAAACTCCTCCAATAAGCATATTCCCAAATTTACCACTTTCCGCTCGAAAGAATCCAATAATTAAACCCAGAATACTCCCTATTACAATAGCTACAACTGAGATATAAATAGTATTTAAAATACCTTGAAAAATAAAACCAGTGTCACCCCATGATAATGGTGTAAATAATGACATTATATATCTCCTTTAAAGAGTTTTTTAGAAACTAGATTTGCTACAAATAAAACAAATTTTGTAATTACATAATAAATAACAGCAGCAGCTATAAAAAACTCTAATGTTCTAAAAGATAAAGATTGTAGTCTTTGCGTCTCACCCGCTAACTCATTCATACCAACTAAAATACCTAAAGAACTCATCAAAATAGACCAAACAAATTGATTGGTCATAGGGTAATGGATTTTTCTAAACATCTGAGGTAAAATAACATATCTGTATACTTGATATGGATTCATTCCTAGGGATTTAGACGCACTGTACTGAGTTTTAGGAATGGATTGAAAACCACCTCTAAAAGTTTCTGCTAAATAACCAGCATTTATAAAAACTAGCGCTACAAAAACGGCAAAATAGGGACTTAAGTGAATACCAAAAGCTCCCAAACCAAAGTATGCCATATAAATTTGAAACAATGCTGGCGTATTTCTAGCTATTTCTATCCAGACATTTGAAAAGTAAGAAAATACTTTATTCTGCGACATTTTCCCTAAAGCTAAAAAAATAGCTATTATAATACCAACGAACATTGATAATACAGACACATGTAATGTAACAAAAGCACCATCTAATAACTGTGGCCAAGCATTGATAACTACATTCCAATGAAATTCATAATCCATTAATTTCCTCCATTTGTAAAATTCTGCTACGAGGTCTTAAAAAAGACCTCTAAGCAAAACTTATTTGTTGTCTCTTAAAGACTTAATTAAACTCTCAGGTGCCGATGTACCAAAATGTTTTTGATATGCAGCTTCTAACTTACCATCTCTAATTTGGTGAACTAAAAATAGGTTTAAGTAGTTAATAAATGCTACTTCACTTCTTTTTGTAATAATTCCTACAACATCGTCATAATTAGGTACAAATGGTCCAGCGATATAATCTTTAAACTCTTTTGTTTGAAGTTTTGTTGCAATATTTGTATTTGTTGAAATAATTGCATCAACTTTACCTTGGTATAAACCTAAGTAAGCATCATTTTCAGATTTAAAAGATGTATAGTTACTTTTTCCCCAACCTTTAGCTTTTGCATACGCTAAATATTCTGATTCATAAGTAGTACCAAGAGCAGCCCCTACTTTAACATTTTTTAAATCATCAAAAGTTTTAATTGGAGCACCTTTTTTAGAGATAACTTGAAATTTAAATACAAAGTATGGGTATGTAAATCCTGCAGATTTTGCTCTCTCTAATGTATCAGAAGTAGAACCAATAACAACATCCGTTTTTCCAGATACTAATGATGGAATTCTATCTGCCCATGTTAAGTTAAGTACATTTGATTTTACTCCCAATGCTTTTGCCAAATCATTACAATAATCAACATCAAAACCTGCTGCTTTATTATTTTTGTCAAAATAACCCATTGGTGGGAAGTCCAACACAACACCACAATTAAGTACATTTTTTTTGATAATATTATCCAGTTTATCTGCACTTGCAGTTGTAAGTAAACCTATCGTAGCAACCATAGCCATTGCCGTTGAAATCTTTTTAATAATTTTCATTTTATTCCTTATTTTAATTAATTTATACAGTAGGTTCAATAATATAACAACCTACACACCATTCACCAATGTTTTCAATACTAGTAATCTCTCCTCCTTTAAAGTCAGATTTTAAATTATTATATTGTGAAACTACTGCATCAAAAGATGCAATAATTTCATCTATTCTTTTAGCTGCTTTTTTTCGTGCAGTATTTGAAATGTCTAAATAAAATGCAAAAAGACAATAGTCTAAAGTTGAATCTTCTTTTATCTGCCTACTTATCATTTTACACATTTTATGTATTTCTTCTTTGTACTCTTCTTTTACATTGCGTACACCACTTTTCACACTTATCAAAACTCTAGAAACAGAGTCATTGTCATTTTGATGCAGAAATCTTTCGTCAAGTGTTAAAGAAAAAGTATCTTCTTGTAAAGAATTCTCTTTCATGAAGGTTTTAAAATCCCTTCTATTAGGTAAAGAACATCTAAGAATATCTGAAATTGTCGCATCCATGAATATCTCAGGTTTTTCATCTAATTTAGCCAATTCTTGCGCAATATGAACCCTTATAAAGTTACTAGGCGCAGACGATAAATACAATTCATCACAAGTCCAAGAAGTATAATTCTTTTTTGCCAGTAAAGCACCCTTTAATACAGAGTGTATTACATCATCTTGTTTAGGAAAAGTATTCATATTCATCCAATATAATTCTCATCAACTTCTTCTAATATTCCACTCTCAAACAAAATATCTTCAATTAATCGGTTCTTTGATACTGACAATTCTTTTGATAAAACGATAAGTGCTTTATCTAAACGTTTGTCAATTTTAATAGTTACTTGTGAAATTTCTTTTTTATTTTCGCTAGCATGTTTTTTAATAACATTTTTGATAATACTTCTGGAGTTTTTAAGTTTTGCCACGCTAATCCTAAATTAAATATAGTAGTATAAAAAGTACTACTCTTTTTTATTTATAAATTATTTCATAATAAACTTAATTAAAACTTAAATACAATAGTATTTATTTAGGTATTGTACTACTTCTATAAAAAATCAGAAAATTGCTATTCTATTGCTATTTTATAGAGAATTTTTAGTAAATAGAAGTAAAACTTTATGTATTTAACGTTTGAAATAATATATCTGGTCTTGAATTTATTGTTAAAAAGTTCTAGAGTCTTTTAGTAAAGTAAGGTATTGAAAAGTTCTATTACCTTACTTGTATTTGAGGGAGCATTTGGAATATTTTTGTTCTAAATTAGAAATAATTACTTATATATTAATATATTTTTTTACAACATCAACTAAATTATTTATAATTTTATCAGAAATGATCAAGGCTTCTTTTTCATTACTATCAATTATTGCATCAATTAATTTCATATGAGTATTTGCTGATCTTTGTAAATCTTCAATGCCTTTAAAATAGTACCAAAACCGTCTTGAACGTACATGTAAAGGACTTGTTGCATTACTTGCAAATTCATTTCTTGCCGTTTTAAAAATAAGATTATCCATTTCTTTATCAATACGCAAATATTCTTCTATATCATTAGCATCAACAGCTTCTTGCATATGGATTTTAAATTTCAAAATGTGTTCTTTTTCAAAAGCAGTTGCATATTTTGTAGCACGTGAAATTAATAAAGTGTCTAAAACTCTTCTTGTTTCTAAAATAGCCAATTGGTTGGTCATGTTAATATCTGATATTTCTATTCCACGTCGGGGAATAATATTAATCAAACTTTCATGTGATAACTTTAACAAAGCTTCTCGTAATGGAGTACGTGAAATTCCTGTTAATGACATCAGCTCTTTTTCTGAATACGTTTTTCCTGGTTCTAATATAAGCGTTACTAAAAATTCTTCTAGCATTATGTATGCTTTGCTTGACAAGTTATTTTCTGGCATTACAATCCTTTATCTTAAAAAAAATCCATATTTTAATTCATCTTCTTTATCTATTAAAAAATTATGCTCACCTGTAATATACGCATTTCCACTAACTTCTGGAATAATAGCATCAAGCTGTCCATATTTTAGTGATTCAAGAATTTTTACTTCAAAACGTGTATTTAAAATACTTTCAATAGTAATTGAGTGATTTTTTTCTAATTCATTTTTTTTATAATGAATTGCCACTCGTCCAGATACACCAGAACCAGTAGGACTTCTATCTACTTCTCCATTTGCAAATACACAAACATTTTTAGAATGTACGTCTGATTTTTTTGAAATAAAAATAGTTCCATATAAAAAGCTTAAATCTTCTTCGAAAGGATGTTTAATATTATCTTTTTTTTCTATTATCGTTTTTTTTATTTTTTTTCCATAAGAGATGATTTTATCATAATTATTCTTATCCAAACTAAGGCCAATTTTGTCTGCATCTATATAGGCATAAAAAGCACCACCATAAGCTAAATCATAGGAAATTTCTCCTAAATTTTCAACTTCAATTTTTTCATTTAAAGCAAGTACAAAAGAAGGAACACACTTAAAGCTTACTTTTGTGACTTCTCCTTCATCATTAATATAAGCACTGGCATATAACACTCCACAAGGAGCATCTATCGTAATATTGGTTATAGGTTTTTGAACTTCAACCCAATTTTGTAATACAGCAAGTTTAGTAATAGCAATAGTTGCATGTCCACACATAGTGCTATACCCCTCATTATGCATAAAAATAACCCCAAAATCACAGTCTTTACTACAAGCTTCCGTTAAAATTACACCATACATATCAGCATGACCTCGTGGTTCAAACATCAAAGATTTTCGCAAATGATCAAGATTCTCTTTAGCATAATTTCTTTTTTCTAAAATGCTCTTACCTTTAAGCATAGGATAACCATCAATAATTACACGTAAAGGCTCACCTCCTGTATGCATATCAATTGTTTTAATACTTAAGGCATTAGTATAAGACAATTTACTTTTTTTTATTTTATTTAAGATATTCATTTTTCTCTCTTTTTTAAGAAGTATTTTAAATTTTAACTTAGGGTAAAAATATCGCGTAAAAACATATTCTACTGTTTATAACGAATAAACATTCCTACTATACATATAGATCAAACAAAAGCTGTTTTATTGAACACAAGTATATATAGCTTTTCCTAAAACATCCATAATGGGTTCAATTCCAAGCCCAGCTTTAGAAGAGGCAGACATTTTTCCATTAATTCTTTGAGGCGCACCTTTTGCAAAAGTTATAGGGGTATAAGAATTAAAATCTGTTGAAGAAAATCTAAATCTTTCAGGCGTACTGTGCGCTAAATGCGAAATAGCAGCAGTTACGATATCTCCACCCCAAGAATCTTCAATAGTCATAGGCAATCCTAAGTTAACACATAAATCTCTTATTTGTTTAGCTTTAGTAAGACCCCCAACTTTTGAAATTTTAAGATTAATACAATCCATTGCTCTGTCATTTTCAGCACGCAACAAAGTATTCATATCATTAATATTTTCATCTAATATAAAAGGTAAGGTAGTATTGTTTCTAATTCGTATTGATTCTTCATACGTTAAACAAGGTTGTTCGATATAAACATCAATGTCTTTTACTGCATTAACAACACGTATTGCTTCATGCGCTTTCCAACCAGTATTAGCATCAGCTACAAGCGTTTCACCCTCTTTTAAAACTTCTGAAACAGCTTTAATTCTTTTAATATCATCAAGTGGATCTCCTCCAACTTTTAGTTGAAATTTTCTGTAACCTTCTGCTCTATAACCAGATACTTTTGCTGCCATTGCTTCTGGACTTTCTTGTGAAATTGCACGATAAAGTTCAATTTCTTCTCCATGTTTTCCACCCATTAAATCACATACAGACAGTCCTGCTTTTTTTCCTAATAAATCCCAACACGCCATATCAAGAGCTGATTTAGCGTAATTATGTCCTATCAATGCTTCATCCATTACTTTATTTATAAGTCCATAGTTACTTGGATCAAGTCCAATTAAATGAGGTGCAATTTCTTCAATAGCGGCTCTACAACCTTTTGCATGTGCGGGTAAATAAAAAGGTCCTAAAGGGCAATTTTCTCCCCATCCTTCATGAATGGTATCCGTTTGAATACATACAATTGTTGAATCAAAAACATCAACATACTTACCACTAGCCCAAGAGTATCTACCTTCAACTAAAGGTAAGTCAACTTGATAAACTAAAATATTTGTAATTTTCATAACATTCCTTGGTATAAATATAGTTTACTTATAAATAGAACTTACTTATAAATATAACTCATCTTTTTTTAAAAAAGATGAGCTATATTTATATGAAACAAAGTGTTTCATATAAATGTGATAAATATTATTGTAGAACTTTTGATAAGAATTGTTGTGTTCTTTCTTTTTGTGGGTTTGAAATAACCTGTGAAGGAGGTCCAAACTCTTCAATAACACCCTTATGAAAAAAGGCAACATTATCTGATACTTCTCTTGCAAAGGCAATTTCATGAGTAACACATATCATTGTCATTCCTTCTTTTCTTAAAAGTCTTAAGGTATCTAATACTTCTCCAACTAATTCAGGATCCAAAGCAGAAGTAATTTCATCAAAGAGCATGTATTCAGGCTCCATCGCTAATGCACGTGCAATTGCAAGACGCTGTTGTTGCCCACCTGACATACGACCAGGGTAAACATTAAACTTATCTCCTAAGCCAACATGATCAAGATGCTCTTTAGCAATTTTTTCTGCTTCACTCTTGCTTTTTCCCAATACAATTTGAGGTGAAAGTGCTGCATTTTCTAAAACAGTTAAATGAGGGAAAGAGTTCCATTGCTGAAAAACCATTCCAATCTTTTGTCTTAATATATTAATATTAATATTTTCATCATGCACAGAAGTACCATCCACAATAACTTCACCTTTTTGAATGTTTTCAATTGCATTAATACAATAAAGCATGGTTGATTTTCCAGAACCAGACCCCCCAATAACTGAGAGAACTTCTCCTTTATTAACCGTTAAGTCAATACCTTTTAACACTTCTAAATCTCCAAAAGATTTATGTACATTCTTTAATTCAATCATACTTTTAATTTCCTTTCTAACTTAGCTGCATACAATGAAATTGGATATGAAATAATAAAATAAAACAAACCAATCCCTAATAATAATAACAGTGCTTCATTTGTTTTTGCTATTAATTCTTCTGTAGTTTTTAACAATTCTAAGTATCCAATAACAGATACCAGTGCTGAATCTTTAATAACAGATAAAACAATTGATATCCACGAAGGGAAAACAGCTCTTAATCCTAAAGGAAAAACTATATATCTATAGTCTTGCCAATACGTCATTCCTAAAGATCTTGCTGCTCTTCTTGTTGTTAAAGGTACACTTTCAATTCCAGCACGTACCACTTCTGTTACAAAAGCAGAAGTATACGCAGATAAGATAATAGCACCTACCCAAAAAATTGAAATATCAATTTCTAAAATTCCCATAAATGCGTAGAATAATATAAGCTGAATAATTAAAGGAACTGAACGTAAAATATCCAAAAATCCACTTAAAATTATATTCCCAAAGGTTCCCATACTTACTTTCATCCAACCAAATATTAGTCCAAAAAATGTTCCAATAGCAATCGAAACAACAGAAATATAAACCGTTCTCTCTAAACCTTCTAATAAAAATTCCAAATCGTAGTATGTCAAAGATGATGCTTTTACAGATACAATGGTTTGATAAACCGCATATATAAAAATCAATGCATAAATAAGATATTTAATTTGTTTATTTTTCATTATGCATCTCCTTTAAATATTTTATATGCCAAAAGTTTTGCTAAAAGAAGTGTACCTTTTGCAATAACAAAATACATTACTGCTGCTACTAAATAAAACTCAAAGGTTCTAAAAGACAGAGATTGTAGTTGATCTGTTTTACCTGTAAGTTCCAGCATTCCAACTAAGGTACCTAAAGATGTCATTAATATTGACCAAATCATTTGATTTGTCATTGGATGGTATACCACTTTAAAAACTTGAGGTAAAATGATATGTCTATAGGCTTGAAAAGCAGTCATTCCTAAAGACCTTGATGATGCCAATTGAGTACGTGGTATTGATGCAAACCCTCCTCTTAATGTTTCAGCTAAATAACCTGCGTTATTAAAAATAAGCGCAATCATTACCGCCAAATAAGGACTTAAATGAATACCAAATGCCCCTAAACCAAAATATGCCATATAGATTTGAAACAAGGCAGGTGTATTTCTTGCAATTTCAATCCAAATAATACTGGGTGTTCTAAATAATTCATTTGAACTGTCTTTTCCTAGGGATAAAAAAACAGCGAAAAATAAACCAACAATCATAGATGTAACTGCAACTTCTATTGTAACCATTGCAGCACTTAACATTTCAGGAAAAACGTTCCATACGGTTATCCAGTGAAATGTATAATCAAAATCAAACATTACTAATCCTTCTTTTTCTAAAAATCAAGAGCAAAGCTCTTAATTTTTAGTAATAAATACCATCAACAGTTAATTTTCTAACAGGACTATTTCCGTAAAACATTTTATTTAGTTCTTTATATCTTCCAGATCGTACTTGTTGGTGAATAAATAAATTCATATAATTAATCATTCCGTATTCTGTTCTTTTTACAATAATTGAAACAAAATCATCAAATCCAGGAACAAAAGGACCCGCTTTATAATCTTTATACTTAGGAAGTTTTAATAGTTCAACAATTGTAGTATCAGTAGTAATAATTGCGTCAGCTTTACCTTGTAAAAGTGCCAAGTGAGTATCGCTTTCTTTTTTAGAAGAAAAATAGTTTGATGCACTCCAACCATTTGCTTTAGAATTTTTTAAGAATTCTGTTTCAGGAGTTGTACTTAAAGCAGCAGTTACTTTTTTACCTTTTAAGTCTTTAAATTCTTTAATTCCAGAATCTTTTTTAACCATAGCTTGTAATTTAAATACAAAATAAGGCATTGTAAAACCAGCTGATTTAGCTCTTTGTAATGTATCAGAAGTTGATCCAATTACAACATCTACTTTTCCTGCATTTAATGCTGGTAATCTTTGTGCAAATGACATAGATTTAAGCTCTAATTTAACACCTAAAGCTTTTGCTAAATCTTTACAATATTCAACATCAAAACCTGCTGGATTATTTTTTGCATCTCTGTATCCCATTGGTGGGAAATCAAGAACAACTCCACATCTAATTTTACCCTTAGAAAGAATCTTATCTAACTTGTCTGCACTTGCACTTGTAGCCCCAAATGCCAAAACCGATACTGCTAAAAACGCCAATTTTTTTACTATATTCATAATTTTTCCTTTTTTTGTGTAATTTGTTTAGTCCTAATTCTACGGTGTAGTCCCATCTCCTTTATTTTAAGATTAAAATCTGTTGATATCCATTTTGGATATATCTAAATCACATTGTGAATTATTAACTAAATCACAAATGATTTTTCCTGTTGCTGGGCCTAATGAAACACCCATCATTGCATGCCCAGTTGCTACAAAAAGATTCTTGATGCTTTTATCTTTTCCAATAAAAGGTAAACCATCAGGAGAACAAGGTCTTAATCCTGCCCATAAATCTGTTCTGTCTTCTTTTTTAATATCTAAATTATTAATATAAGAATTTGCAGCTTTTGTGATATTATTAATTCTTCTTTCATTTAAAGACAAATCTTGCCCTGATAACATCATAGTTCCCCCAAATCTTACGTAAGAATCATAAGGGCTCACAGCTACTTTTTGTTCAGCCAAAATTAAAGGGCTTGTAAAATCCAAAGAAGGTTTTTTATCAACTTTAAATGAAAACCCTTTTCCTGCTTCCATGCTCAAATTTAAATTAAGTTTTTTTGCAAATTTGTAAGTAGAAATACCCGCTGTAAAAACAAAATTATCTGCGCTAATAGAGTCGTTTTTGGATGAGATAGAGACAATTTTATTGTTTTGAATATTGACATCTTCAATTTCACAGTTTTCATGTATTTTTACATTATTATCTTGCAGATATTTTTTAATACTCATCATAAAATCATAAGGTTGTAAAATGGCATCATTTTTAAAATAACTAGCACCTAAGGCATTAAAAGAAACATTAGCTTCAAGCTTTTTTATCTCATCCATACTTAAAATTTTGGCATCTAATGAAAGTTCTTGTGCTTCATGTACAAGCTTTTTTTCTTCTTCTAGTGTTTTTTCTTCTTGACATAACATTAATAAGCCATTTTGTTTTAAAGAAAATTCTAAGTCTTCTGATTTTTGCAAATCTTTATACAAAGATAAAGAATATAAATTTATATCTCGCAAAAAATATTTATTGTCATTGACATGTTTTTTACTGCAAAACATATTAAACTTAATTAACCATTTAATTAAGTCCATATCAAAACGGGGTTTTAAAAAAAATGGAGAATTAGGATTTAACATCCATTTAAATCCTTTTTTTAAAATTCCAGGATTGGCTAAGGTTTCAAAATGACTAGGAACAATAAGCCCTGCATTTCCATATGAGCATTCATGTCCAGTTTTAGAACTCTCATAAATACTAACATCATGACCACTCTTATGCAAATAATATGCACAACAAAGTCCAGAAATTCCAGCCCCTACAATTACAATACTGCTCATCTTAAATTACCACAAAACCGTGAGCATAAGGATCATCATCATCAATCGTAATGGTATTTAAACCTGTGATTTTTGCCCATCCTTCAACAGAAGGAATAATTGCATTAAATTCGCCTAATTTTATTTCTTCTTCAATACGACCAATAAATTTAGACCCTATAAAACTTTCATGTATAAAATCATCGCCTTGTTTTAATTCGCCTCGTGCATATAACTGTGCCATACGAGCAGATGTTCCTGTTCCACAAGGAGATCTATCGATAGCTTTGTCTCCATAAAAAACAGCATTTCGTGCACTTGAAGAAGGATTCAGTGTTTTTCCTGTCCATTCAAGATGAGATAAGCCATTAATGGTTTCATTTAAAGGATGAATAAAAGTATATTTTTCATTTATTTTATCTCTTAGTTTTTTACTAATAGAGATTAACTCTCCCGCTGTAAAGTTTTCTATTCCAGAAAAATTCTTCTGAGGTTCAATAATGGCATAAAAATTACCACCATAAGAGACATCAAAAGAAAGTGTTCCTAATTCATCACAATCAATATTTAAATCTTTTGAATGTAAAAAAGAAGCAACATTTACAATTTTTACAGATTTAACTCTGTTTCTTTCGTCTTTTTCATAGCTAGCAACAACCAAACCAGCAGGCGTTTCAATTCTTAATATTCCAGGAGTTTTTGGAATTACGACTTCTTTTTCAATTAATACAGTTACTGTTCCAATAGTTCCATGTCCACACATAGGCAAACAACCACTTGTTTCAATAAATAAAATAGATACATCATAAGCATCGCTACTTGGCTCAAATATTATTGTTCCACTCATCATGTCATGACCACGGGGTTCAAACATAAGTCCTGTTCTAATCCAATCAAATTCTTTTAAAAAGTGCTGTCTTTTTTCACTCATATTAGCGCCCTTTAACAAAGGTGCTCCTCCTAAAATAACTCTAACAGGGTTTCCACAAGTATGTGCATCTACACAAAAAAATGTTTTACAAGACATAGTTTCTCCTACATAATTTATAATATTTATATTTTTAATGTTTCTTTTACTAATGTTGCTGCTGCTAAATCTTCCAGCGCATGGCCAACAGATTTAAATAAAGTAATTTGTTTATTATTCTTTCTACCTAAGTGTTTTTTTCTGCTTAAGTCAAATAAATCAGCTTCTATGTCATTTTTATTAATAGTACCTTGCTCTAAAGGAATTTTAAGATCACCCGTTTCTTTTAAAGCCATCGCAGTATCTATAAAAATATCAACTTTTTTAATTAAAGTATCATTTGCTTCTCTCATATCAGGTTTATAAGCTCCAACTAAATCTATATGTTGTCCCTCAACTAAATTCTCACCTAAAACAAGAGCTGTTTTACTTAAGGTCGCACAAGAAACAATATCTACTGTTGAGATAACTTCTAAAATAGTTTCAACGGCTGTAATATTAAATTCACTTTTTAATTCACTTGCTATTTTTTTTGCTTTGTTAATATCTCTTCCCCAAACAAAAACATCTTTAATAGGTCTAACACTTGCATGTGCACGTATTAATTCAATACTTAAAGCACCCGTACCTATCATTAACAAAGAAGAAGAATCTTTTCTAGATAAAAAAGAAGAGCCTAAAGCAGAAGAAGCAGCTGTTCGTTTAGCAGTCAAGGCTTTTCCATCTAAAAGAGCATCAAGTGCACCATTTCGTGCATTAAATAAAAGATAAATTCCTTGAATTGAAGGCATATCGTATTTTGCATTATTGGGACTAACGGTTACGATTTTTACCCCTAAGCTTTCACTTTCTTTCCATGCAGGCATTAATAAAAGGGTAGAGTCAATGCCCTCTTTTGGGTTTTTAAAATCATGATGATGTCTTGGAGGAACCACACTTTCAGAAATAAAAGCACCCTTTAGTGCTTCTATTAATGAAGGATAGTTTAAAACACCATCTATTTCTTCTTTATTATAAAATCTCACAGACTATCATTTGAATAAGAATCATCTACCATTCTTAAGATTTTCAATTCATTTTCATCTCTTAACTCAATTGGTAAAAGAGAAGTTGGACAATCTTGAAAACAAACAGGTCTTACAAATCTTTTAATAGCTCCTGTTCCAACAGAGGTAAATCTTGCATCAGTTGCAGCTGGAAAAGGACCTCCGTGTTGCATTGAATGACATACTTCAACACCTGTGGGAACAGAATTAAATAATATTCTTCCTACTTTATTCTCTAAGGCGTAAATATGAGACGCAAATTCTGGCATTTCATGATCTTCTCCCATAACAGTTGCAGTTAATTGTCCTTCTAAAGAAGATACAACTAACATTAACTCTTCTTTATTCTCACACTCAACTAAGAGAGAATAAGGACCAAATACTTCTTCTTGTAATGCAGGATTTTTTATAAATTCTTTTGCATCTACATTTGCAACAATAGCTTTTCCTTCACTAATCATGCCATCTTCTAAAGCTTGTGCAATAACTGTTGTTCCATGTTGGGCAATAGCTTTATCTTTATTTTCTTTATAAGCACTTGCAATAGATTTTGAAAGCATTGTTGCTGGTTTTACTTTTGCTATTTCTTGCGCCAAATCTTTTTTAAAGTTTTCTAATTTTTCATCTTTTAAAGCAATAATTAATCCAGGGTTTGTACAAAACTGTCCCGCACCTAAAGTAATAGAAAAAGCATAAGATGCTGCAAGTTTTTTAGTATCATTTAGAGATGAAGGCAAAAATAAACAAGGATTAATACTTCCCATTTCAGCAAAAACAGGAATGGGATGTTTTCTTGTATTTGCAAGTTTAAATAATTCCATACCTGCATACGTAGAACCTGTAAAACCAACTGCACACACAGCATCATGCATTACAATTTGTTGACCTACAACTCTACCAGAGCCATGAACCATAGAAAAAGTTCCAGAAGGCATATTACATTTTTTAACTGCTTTAATAATTGCAGATGCCACTAATTCTGATGTTCCAGAATGTGAGCTGTGTGCTTTTACAATAACAGGACAACCTGCTGCTAATGCAGAAGCAGTATCGCCACCTGCACAAGAGAATGCTAAAGGAAAGTTACTTGCTTCAAAAACAGATACAATTCCTAGGGGTCTGAGCATTTTTCTTAAATCATTTCTTGGAAGTGGAGTTCTATTTGGCAAGGCTGTATCTATTGTAGCCTCAACCCAAGAACCCTCTCTTAATAAATTTGCGAACATTTTAAGTTGTCCAATAGTACGACCTCTTTCACCTTCTAGTCTTGGTCTTGGAAGGTTTGATTCGCTCATTACTCTTAGAATTAACTCATCGCCTAAATTCATTATCTCTTCAATAATTGTTTCTAAAAAAATGGCTCGTTCAATTTGTGATTTTTGTTTATACACGACAAATGCACTTGAAGCTAATTCTAAAGCTTTTGAAACTTCATCTTTATTTGCATGAATAAAATCACCTTCTAATGCCTTGTTACTGTTAATATCATATATTTTATTACTTTTATCACCTTTTGATGATAATTCATTTCCAATAAAGTTTTTGCCATGTATACTCAAATTAAATCCTTTTGTTTTTGTTATTTATTATAGTGTTGGTAATATTAGTTTCTTTTTTAACCCGTATCAATTTATTTGTCTTTAATTAATATAGTAATAATATATCGGATGTAATATATGTCTGATATATCAACTGATATATCAGAAGTATATCATATTGATTTTTACTTTTAACTTAAAGTATTCTGAAATAATTTAAAACTTCAAAAGGCAATATATGAAAAGTCAACGTTTAGCGTACGTTTATGCGCTAATAGCAGTGTTTTTATGGTCAACAGTAGCAAGTGCATTTAAAATATCTCTGGAGTATTTAAATCCATCACAACTACTGTTCTATGCAGTACTGTGCTCTATTTTTACTTTGTTTTCAATATTAATATATCAAAAGAAAACAGCTCTAATACTTATGCATATTAAAGATAATTTTTGGATGATAGTATTTTTGGCTATTTTAAACCCATTTTTGTTTTACCTTGTATTATTCAAAGCCTATGATTTATTGCCTGTGCAAGAAGCACAAACCATAAACTATACATGGGCACTAACCTTAAGTTATTTATCCATTCCCTTATTAAAACAAAAATTACATCTAAAAGATTTTATAGCAGGAGTTATTTGTTATTTTGGGGTTTTGGTTATTGCTACAAAAGGAAGCCCCTTATCTTTGGAGTTTAGCTCTACTCTAGGAATAATTCTAGCTTTAAGCTCAACCGTATTTTGGGCCTTGTATTGGATTTATAATACAAAAATTACAGTAGACCCCGTTGTAGGGCTATTTTGCAACTTTTTACTCTCTTTTCCTTTTATTTTACTTTATGTTTATTTTGATGAGGGTTTTATACTTCCTCCTATAAAAGGTTTTCTTGGCGCTTTTTACGTAGGTTTATTTGAAATGAGTATAACGTTTTTATTTTGGCTAAAAGCGATGAAAGAAACAATCTCAACGTCAAAAATTGCTAATTTAATCTTCATTGCGCCATTTGTCTCATTAATTCTTATTTATCTGATATTAGATGAAAAAATTCTTTTCTCAACCGTGATAGGACTGTGTTTGATTATAATGGGCCTGTTATTACAGCAAATAAAAAAAAGATCATAAGATACTTTTAATAAAGTATCTTTGTTTGTTTTTTTCTAGTTCAAGTTTCATATCAAATACTTTTGAGATATTACTAGAGTTAAGTAAGTCTTCTTTTTTTCCTTGTTTATAGATTTGATTATCAGCTAAGAGTGCCACATGTGTAATTTCTTCAAATATTTCTTCTAAATGATGCGTAATAATAATTATGCTTAGTTTTTTACTTAATTTTCGTAAAAGCTTCGTAAATTCATGCTGTGCTTTTATATCCAAGCCCGTACTTGGTTCATCTAGTATTAATGCTTTTGGTTGATGAATTAATGCTCTTGCTATTAAACACTTACGTAATTCTCCCGTTGACATTTCGTAGGCTTTTTTATTCTTCAAATTTTCAATAGATAATTCATCTAAAATATTATTTGTTTTTTTTATTTGTTCTTTTGTGTATACATGATGAAGCATTTTTCCCAAACTTGAATAAAAACCAGACATTATAATTTCAAAAGCACTTGAATTCCTCGCATTGAATATAAATTCATTTTGTAAATTACTAGAAACAATACCTAAATGATTTTTTAATTTACTGATTTCCCAACGCTCTTGATCAAAAACCTCTTTTTTAAATGCGGTGTAAGTATTGGGATATAAGTCATTGGACATAAGTTTTAGTAAGGTTGTTTTTCCGGAGCCATTACCACCTAAAATAACCCAATGTTCGCCCTCTTGTATTTTTAAATTTAAATTTTTTAAAATCAAATACCTATAATCGTAGCCAATATTTACATTCTCAAAGTTTATAATATTCACAGTAGTCCTTATTTTTATACTAGTATTTTTTTTATCACTTATTCTTAAAAGTTAAAAATCATCTTAGGTATTTATTTATTTTCTTTTTTTGCAATGAAAACCAAAAATATCCCAAAGATTATCACAGAAGAAATTAACAAAAATTCAAAAGTAAGTATTTCACCAAATACTATAGAAGAAATCATTACAGCTAAAACGGGTACTAATAATAAAAAAGGTGTAATAAACGAAATATCTTGATATTTAATTAACCATGCCCATAAACCATGTCCCATAATACTACTTCCAATAACAGTAAATAACAAAGAAAACCATGTAATATTGTGTTCAATGTCTAGAATAGAAGAAAAACTTTCATTATTCAATACCATTAATATATACAAAAAAGGAAGTCCAAAAAGAGAGGTGTAAGCAATAATTCCAAAAGGAGATAAATACTTAATTTTTTTTACTAAGATAAAATATAGCCCCAGAAAAAAAGCTGAAGCTGTACCAACTAATAGTGCCCAGATATTATCAAACATACTTGGTTCATAAAACAAGACAATAATTCCAGAAAAAGCAATAAAAAGACCCGTTAATTTCATCTTTCCTGGAGAATCCTTGAATATAAACCATGACAATAAAATAGAAAAAGGAATGGCTAATTGCATCACTACAGAAATCACCCCTACATTAGTAGTAAGTTTAAGAGACAAAAACAATAAACCATAATGTCCAGGCACAAGTACAAGCGATGTCAAAAATATCATTAATATATCTTCTAGTTTAGGAGCTTTTACAAAAGGAAGCAAAATAAGGGAGACCAATGTTAAGCGTAGAAACAAGGCGGTATAAACATTAAACTCCAAAAGAACAAACTTTATAAAAACAAAATTCATTGCCCACAATACAATTACCAATAACACACAGCCTAAAATAAATATTTTATTATCAATTAATTTTTGCAATCTCTTCTCACTTATCTTTATAAAATCAAATATATGTTTTTTGTTATCATAATACTTTTTTTATTAAAAGTGCTTAAATATTGATATAAACTGTGTATCTTAATTAAATTCAAAATTTACTGTATTTATTCATATTCTTACTATAATAATAAAGATGAAAATATTTGATAATTTAAAAATATTTTAGATACAATATCATGACATTATAACATTATGACTAAATACAAGGATAAATTATGACTTACAATAAACTTTTTTTCCCAATTGGTGGAGGAGAACAGCTAGAAGAAAGAATCAACGGTGCTTTATTAATTGCTAAAAAATTAAATTCTCATGTAGAAATATTTCAATCTGTTGCAAAACCCAGTGAAATTATGCAATTTGATGAAAATCTTCCTGAAACGCTTTTAAAAGAATTAAATGCAGTTGCACATAACAGATTAGAAGAAAGTTTACATATACATCAAAATTTGGTTAAAACACTAGCAGAAGATATTGGAGTTAGTATCTCAGAAAAAGCTTTAGATAATGAGCCAAGTGCTACTTTTGTTTCAAGAAATGGATACAGAAGTAAATTAGTAGAAGAAGAATCTAAATTTTGTGATTTGGTTATTGCAGCCTCACCTCCTAAGGGAAACATCACAGCTACTTTTGAAACAACTATTACAAAAAGTGGAAAACCGGTATTAATGTTTCCAAGAGTTATGAAAAGTTTTAAAGATGAAAAAGTACTAATTGGGTGGAATAATTCAGCAGAAGCTTCAAGAGCATTAACTCAAAGTATTCCTTTGCTAAAAAATGCAAAAGAAGTACATATTGTTACATCAATTGAATATATTAAAAACTCTAATCAAATAGAGAAACTTCAAGATTATTTATTATGCCACGGTATAAAAAGTACTTCAAAGATTATTGAAACAACAAGAATACCTGGGCAAGCCTTACTAAATCATGCAAATGAAGGGAACTTTGACATAATAGTAGCTGGTGCATTTGGAAGAAAAGGCTTAAGAGAATTAATGTTTGGGGGAGCAACTAAGTACATTTTAGAGCATACAAATATCCCAATTTTTATGGCACATTAAAAGATAGTTAAAACTATCTTTTAATACAATACTTTTGCTTCACATTTTTTATTTTCTTTTTCAAAAAACAATATTCCCGTTTTATTGTAAGCACTCTCTATTGCTAAACATAAGGAATCATAGGTATTGTCATTAAGAAAACATTTTGGGTAGTTTTTTCTTATGGCATAAAATTCATAAGATAAAATATCCCAAGTATCAATGAAAGGTGAGTTTTCTAACTCAAAAGCAAGCTTAGGATCCAATTCATCTAAAGAAATTTTAAATCCATGTAAATATCCCAATAAATAAGAAGATGTTTTTAATAAAGTATTTATTTCTTCTGAAATCTTTTTAAGAACATCGTCAGTAAGGTCTTTCTTACTTTCTTTAAGCAAAATTTCCAAATTATTGTTCTTTATAAGTTTGATTAATTTTTGTGCCATTATTAAAGGATAAGCAGACTTTGTTGCAGATGCAGAGGAAATAAAATTTGCAATATATTCACTCCAGCATAATTCAGCAATGGGATAAAATATTTCGTTTATGCCAACACTATTGCTAGAAGAAAAATCTTTTTTAGCATCAATTTTTTTATTTATATCATGAATGTGCGCAAATTCATGATGTACAATGTGAATTGCATCTTTATATCGAATAGGATTTTTTTCATTTCTTATTAAATTAAGAGCAAAACAACTTTTTAATACAAGAACCATCTCATAGGTATCATCTTTTATAAGAGTTAGTACCATTGCATGAGTATTGTTATTTAGGAGAAATTTATTTTTCATCACAAGAGTACTTCTTGTAGTAATCTTTCTTATTTCATCATCAAAAGCATCGCTTACAATTAATGTTGAAAACCGTCTAAGGTCTAAATTGACAAATAAGGCAAAAATGTCTAACAAAGAATTAATTAAATCCTTTGCTTCTTTCTTCTCAAAACCATTTATACTTATTTTTAAATCATGAGTAAACATAAGTGATCCTTTTTATTTGTATCTAATGATAGTCATTCTATATTTATATATTAATTATTAATTTATATTAAAAAAACATTTTAATAATTTTCTTAGTTACGATTTATTTATTTAACAAAATTTATTTAAAATTAAACCTTAAGTGTTATAATTCGCCTCCATTTTAAAGGAAAGATTATCAGAATTACACTTACACTCATTGAATTAAAAATTTTACAAGAATTATGCAAAAATGAAGGCCAAGCTGAATTGTATAAAAAACTTCACATTGAAGAAGAAAAAGCAAACAATAGCAAAACAGTTAAAAAAACAAAAGCCACGAAGAAAGCTACCAAAACTAGGCAAGAAACAGCTAAAAGAAAAATCGAAAACAGTATTAATATGATGAGACTTTTAAATGCAAAAATTACTGTTTACTCCGTTGCAAAAGATGCAAAAGTGTCTTATAACACAGCTAGCAAATACAAAGATTACATTCTACAAAACGCTAACTAAGAAAAGAAAAAAACTCATTTTTTAATTATTTATTTTACAATTATGTGCTAATATATTTTATATTTCGCCCTATTATTGATGCAAAATACTTTAAGGATAAAAATGAGAGACTTTATAACGTATAAAAAATCTTTAGAGATTTTAAATACACTAACATTAAAAAACAATTTAATTGAAAAACTATTTATTTCTGATGCAAGAGGTCGTGTTTTAGCCCAAGATATTATTGCTGATCATAACAGTCCAGAATTCCCAACATCTGCAATGGATGGTTATGCTATTAGATACAGTGATCAAAAGAAACAAAGTCTTGAAATTATTGGTAAAACACCTGCTGGAAGCATTAGTAAAGCAAGCGTAAAAGAAGGTCTTTGCATTAAAACATTTACAGGCTCACTGATGCCACAAGGTGCTGATACCTTAATTCCAATTGAAAATGTAGACGTACAAAATAATTCTATTATAATTAAAAAAGAAGTCCCTCTTGGTTTTGCAAACAGAGACATTGGGGAAAACTATAAAAAAAATGAAGTACTAATTAAAAAAGGAAGTATTGTTTCTTTCGCTGAAATTGGTGTAATGGCTTCTTTAAATATTCCTTTGGTTTACGTTTTTTCTAAACCTATTGTAGCAATTGCAAGTACGGGAAGTGAAATATTGGATCTAGGAGAAAAACAAACAAACGATTCTCAAATTAGAAGCTCTAATCATTTAACAATTGAAGCTTTATGCCAAACAGCAGGGGCTAGTACTTTACAGTTAGGAATAGTAAAAGATGATATTAGCTCAATTACTAGTTTAATGCTTGAGGGCTTAAAAAAAGCAGATATTGTTGTAACTACAGGAGGAGTTTCTGTTGGGGATTACGACTTTGTACAAGATGTTATCAAAGATAAGTTAAATGCAAAAGTTTTATTTCATGGCGTGATTATTAAGCCTGGTATGCATATTTTGATTGCTATAAAAGATGAAAAACTAATCATTGCATTGCCTGGTTTTGCATATTCTTCAACTGTTTGTGCTATTTTATATGTTTTACCTATGATTTACAAATTATTAGGATCTAATAAAAAACTTCCACTTGTAAAAGCACGTATTAAAGAAGATTATAAAATGAAAATGAAAAAAACCATTTTTACAGCGTGTAATGTATATTATAAAAATAATGAATACAGCATTGATTTTGAAGGAAAAAAAGCAGGTACGTCAGCAATTTTAACCAATATGCTACAAAACCCAGCTTTATTAATTCAAGATGAAGACTCTAGTGATATCAAAAAAGATGATTTAGTAGATATCATCTTATTAAACGAGCTTAAATAAGTTTAAAGAAGAGTACTTAAGCCAAGTACTCTTTTCCTGTTTTTAAATAATGCATCCAATCTTCTCTCTTTCTTTTTTTAGCTTCTTTTATTGCCAAAGAATAATTATAAGGAATATTTATTAAATCTACTGTATATTCGCTGTTTTTATATTCCAAAATGGCATAAGAAGCTTCTGGTGTTTTTCTTTGCATGCAATGAAACCATGGCTCCTCGTCTTTATATGCTTGCAAACCCACACTTCCTGGATTAATAACAAGCTGACCCGTGCTTAAGTATAGTTTTCTTGGAATATGAGTATGTCCACATAAAATAACCTTTGAAGTGTTATTTCCAAGTAATTTTAAAATATCTTTATCTTCTTTTAAAATATTAGAACCGCTTTGTGTATCTTCTAATAAATAGGTCAAATCATCTTTAGGTGTCCCATGGCATAAATAAATATCTTCATTAAACTGTGTATCAAAAGGCAATTTTTTTAGCCATTGAAGCCCCTCCTCATCCAAATCTTCTAAAATATAAGCAAGGGTAGCATTTTCTTTTATTTCTTCTTCTAAGGCTTCTACTATTTGTCTGTCTTGATTTCCACTTATTGTGATAAAGTTATGTTTTTGTAAGAGCTCATAAGTAGCTCTTGGAGCAATAGGTCCATATAAAATATCTCCCAAATTAATTAAAACATCAACTTTTTTGCTTTTTGCATCAGCAAGCACTGCTTCAAGGGCAAATACATTGGAATGAATATCCGATAATATAGCAATTTTCATATAATCTCTTTTTTTAATTTTTTAAGGAACTTCTAAAACAGCACAATTACATAAATCATCACTTTCATACTCAGTCATATCCCCAGCATTTAATCTAGGATAAGGAAAAAGTCTGACCGTTAGGGGTTTATTTAATCTAAAAGCCATGGTTCCCGTATCTCTCATTAATGCAGAAATTTTTCCCAAAGGTGTATTTCCAGGAATGGGTACCGTATCAAGCCCTATTCCACACACAGCAGAATTTGCCAACAATGATCTAATATCGTATTTTTTGTTTGTAATATCTTTGGCTAAACCTTCATCTTCAATGACTGCCAACATTAACCCAGAAAAACCTACTAGAGGCATGTTTTTTACACTTTTAAAGACTTTAGTTAATAAAGAAGATACTTCAATACTTCCAGAGATGCCAAAGTGTTTAACCCCTAATAATTTATACACTTTTACCATGGAAGAACAATTTTTAGAAGGAGCTGCTGAAGAATCCAAGCCTACAAAAGCAAAATCCTTATTTGTATTGTTATCAAGAATTGTTTTCAATTCATCTACATGATATTGTAAAGCTTCGCTCATTCTTAAATAGGCTTCTTCAAAAAACTCATTGTGCGAAGCATAAGAATATTTTTTTGCAAGATTTTTAAGTACTTTTACTAATAAGTCAGGTGTTTCTAAACCAATAACATAAGAGTTTTTTGAGCTTGAATTAAAATAAGAAGCAGGAAAATAAGGAATAAATTCTTCACAGTTAAAATTAACCGTAAAATTAAAATT
>Ga0105356_10001307_pt1 | contig 24629 bp, 34 predicted proteins | sample GOMGulsemesocosm_3_FD_83502 | JGI IMG/M metagenome (GOLD analysis project Ga0105356, IMG submission 83502) | Methane-oxidizing microbial communities from mesocosms in the Gulf of Mexico - GOM9D Gulf of Mexico | ecosystem: Environmental > Aquatic > Marine > Cold seeps | place: Gulf of Mexico... | reverse complement strand
TTACAACAAGGTGACCAAGTCGTCATACCAAGCAAACGTAACATCGTCATGATACACGGAGAAGTCATGTTCCCAACCGCTATTGCTTATGAAAGCAATATGAACGTTGAAGACTTTATCATGAAATCCGGAGGCTCATTAAGTGATCTAGATAACATGAACATCCTCATACAAAAACCTAACGGCGATTTTCTTAAAGTTAGTAACACAAACAGCAAAAGCATCATCCAAGCCGGAGATGAAATATTCGTCCTTGCCGAACCCGACCTAAAAGAATGGCAAATGGCGAAAGACATCTTCCAAGTTATGTACCAAATTGCTGTGTCTGCTGCTCTAGTTGTGTCCCTATAAATGAACTTTACGGACGAAAATCTCACCATCGCAATCGGCAAAACAAGACCGAATTCGATGGTTGACCAAATAGCAAACAAACAACTAAAGTTCTTCAAAACACTTTTTAAAAACGTCGAGCTCGCAGAAAAACCGTGTGAACAAAATAGAAACATTATCCACAAGTATGGAGTCATGCCATGCGACTCCAACAAAGACTTGTTTATATTGCATTTTGACCCATACGACGCAAGACACAATATTGATCCTGACGACCTTGAAATATACCTTAAGAAATTTAAAACAGTCATATGCATCAACACTAAACAACTATATTTCTGCAACAAAAGAAACATTAATGCCACCGTCATTTACCACGGCAGCGACATTAACCCAAACAGCAAACATGAAAAAATCAACGCATCCACCACGATAGCAATGGTTTGTGATTATTATGCTGGAAATGTTAAAGGAGAGAACTACTTTCTTGAAATAGCTAAATCACTGTCAGACGTAGCTACGTTTCAAATCATAGGGAAGAATTGGCCGGAACACTACGCAAGTGATCATGTTGAAGTCGTGAACACTAAATCGTACAACCAACTCCTTAAGCATTTCAGACATGTCAGCGCCCTCTTTATAGGCTCAAGATACGAAGCTGGCCCTGCTAGCTACCCTGATGCTGTTAATAGCTCTAAATACGTTATATCAACTCCTGTAGGAATGGTTTTAGAAAACCTTAACGTAGCGCGTTCCGGCTTCTTTTTAACATTCAATAAAGAAGAAGATATTAAAAATATCAAACACATTATCAGCGACGTAAAAGCTGACATAAAACCAATTTTTAAATTTAATTACGAATCATGGGAACAGCAGTTCTTGAAGATATTAGAGAGTTTCTAAGATGAGCCTTTACCGAAAAGCCAGAAAGCTAAAAAACAACCCCAAGCAATTTTTCATAGACACAAAAATAAACAAATTTTTGTCGAAGAAAAAAAAGCCAAACACGACGGCAAAAAAAGACACAGAGCCCAGAGTTATCGGTATTCTTGATTTTGACTCAAAAGACATTATCAAAATTAAAAACAAATCAATCAACCACGCTTCCTTCTCCACACTGGTCTTAGTTGATGACAAAACAATGACGCTTAGCAAAGCTCCCGTTATAGGAGAACTCCTTAGGAATGCAAATAACTTTATCGGCTATAGAGAGAAAACACTCTTTGCTCTACGCGTCAAAGACTCAGAAGCAAGCTTCAAAGAGATATATGAAAGAGTCGTTGCCAACAAAACATGGCATACAGGAAATCTGTCAAAATTTGCAAACGTTATACTCGTTGGCAAGTTCATTAAGTACGCGGAGTTTTTTAAATCAGCAAACCCGAACGTTCGCATTATCGCAATTGTTAACGCCACTGAAAACAACGTCAACAAATATCACCTAGATTTTATTGATCATCTTTTTCACAACCAATCGCTAATAGGGATTATTCCCTTTATCAAAGATATCTCCACATACAAAAACACAAAAACACTACTCAGCGGATTAGAACAAAGAATCCTTCAAGGGGGCGATAAACCATTTGACCTTCTTATCCCCATTTTCGGTGAAGCCCAATATATCTCCAACATCGATGAACTCAATAAAGACGGGCATGATATTTTAATTAGAATAAACAAACTTCCACCAAATTTAGCGCTATCAGCAAACAGCTTTAGCCAATATATTGAAACGCTAATTCCACACATTAGTCTCGTCCTAATGAGGGAAAGCATGGCACAGAGATACGCATCTTTATCAAACGGCAAAATCTTACCACCCTCTTTATTAAAACATGCACTAAAAGACGGTGCTAGAGTACATATAATATGAGAATCGTTCATTTATCAAAAACACCACTAGCGAGTAGCCCTGGACACATGTCTCAATACCTGAATGAAGTGGGTGCAACATCGTCACATTTCTTCGAGAAAGACTACCCTGGAGACTTAGCCAATAAAATGGTGAACAACTCCATCCACTTTAATGGAGATGCGGTTTCAACAGAAATCCTAAAAGAACACCTAGATGAAGCAGACATAATACACGTACACAATTATATCTCTCCGAAGCTAACGCTCCTCATTAACCAATATCACTTCGGTACTGATATCATTTACCATGTGCACTCTCCGCTACAAGAAGGGCCACTTTTTACTAACGCCGCAAAAATGATGGACTTAAGATTCACCAAGCTTTTCGTAGTCGCTCAATACCAACCGAGGCACTATCAAGACTATCAACCCATCTGCAACATAGTGTCGGACTGTAAAACCAGCGTTCTGAAAAACGAAAGCAAAGTGCCCCGAGTCCTGTATACGCCAGCACACTCAAGAAAAGGCGGTAGATGGAACCCTAAGGGATCTGAAATACTCAATACCGCAATTAAATCACTAAGTGATCAAGGGAAAATTGAACTTAAAACCCCCAAGAAAATGTCTTCAAATCAACTGCTAACCTATCGCGGAATTTGCGACATAACGATTGATGAAATACTAACAGGTTCATTTCATCAAATATCACTCGAAGGCCTATCCGCCGGAAACATTGTTGTCAATAACGCCGACTTTTTTAGCCTAGAAATGCTAAAACTGGCAATCAACAGTAACGAAGCGCCACCCTTCTTTAAAATGTCAGAAAATAACTGTCACGAAAAACTCAATGAAATAATAACTACCCCAAATGATTTTAAAGAAGATCTGAAAGAAACCAGCAAAGCTTACTTTAAAAAATATCTATCACCACAACGCCTAGCACTCACTCTGCTAGAGAAATACGGAGCATAAGATGTCCCTTAGTATGCTAAAAAGAATCAAAGAATCCAGCGCAAATAAAAGCGGCATATACTCGTTATTGAATGCAGAAGCAGGCCGTAACATTGTCATACTCGGCAATGGCCCATCCCTTCACCAAATGGAGTTTGACAAAATAACTAACCCCATCTTTATTGGGATCAACGGCTCTGCACTCATTGCCAAAGAACAAGGTTTTAAAGAGCAATACTACGTTCTTAGCGACCTTCGTTTTGTAAATGACCCACTTAAAATGGACATACTCAAAAACAACCTAGATTCAAACACAAAAATAATAGTGCGCTCAGAATTAGAAGCAAAAGTAAAAGCCGAACTCAAACAAGAAATCCTCACCACAAGAGCTCTTGGAAGAGACGGATTCAGCGACGATCTAACTAAAGGCTACTACTTTGGCTGTACCACCACAATGCTAGCACTTCAATTAGCAAGCTACATAGGAGGTAATAATATTTTCCTTTGCGGAGTTGATTTAAAATATGACTTTGCTAAACCAAGGTTCTACGAAGAAAGCAAAATACATACGATTGATAACTTTTCTTGCGTGCAAATTCACAACATTCGTAACGCATACAAACACCTAAAAGAAAACAACATCAATCTATTTCACTGCTCCCCAAATTCACTAATTAAACCTTACTTACCTTATTATGAATTATCCAAATAAACGCGCCCGTATATGCGCGGAAGAAGCTGAAGCAGTTCGCTCAATCATAGGGATAAATGTGATCGCTGGGGTTTTTGTTAATAATAAAGATGAAACAGCTAAATTCATCGGGAAAAACATCAAGCCACTTGAATCGCCTACAACTAAATCCGTTCTATATAAAACGGACTGCGTAGATGCTGTTAAAATCGCTAATACATTCGGCAAAAACGCATACAGTAAATCGTCACCACACGTTTTTCTGTATTTAATTGACCAAATAGCCACAAGAATTAGGCGTATTCGTATTACCATCATAAGAACACTAAAGAGATAATATGACAAAACTTCTTAACACAAAACAAATCATCTCACACGTTGCTCAGATGTTTTTAAAATCTTTTCCAAACCACGAAGTACCTTACGATACATGGGTTTCCTCATTTAGATTTTGGGAACAGAATATTCCCGAAGAAACAACAAAGCAACTCAAGGCGCTTATTCCTGTCCGTGATTCAATAGCAAAATTAATCTATCAACACTTGTACATAAAAATGCCATTTGATCGGGAATATATTTTCAAAAAGTACGAACACCAATTTGAGGACGTAGAATATCTCCTATACCCATCCACTAAAACTAAACGCCTAGTTGTTTTATTATCCGGATATTCTGATAAAAAAACCTATAACCGCTACAGCTGGTATTGGGATGAGAATGAACAATGGGAGACAGATACAAGCTACCTATTTATTAATGACACTACCGGAAGTTGGTACAGTGGATTTGATGATGAAAGAAGATATAGCAAATATATTAATATTTTAAACAATACCCTCAACTCTCTGAACATCACCTCAAAACAAACATTTCTTGTCGGCGGATCTATGGGGGGCTACGGAGCTATACGGCTAGGGATGGAAATTTCAGCTGGTGGCATTATTGCCATCAACCCACAAACATCCATAAATGCTGCTAAATTCCACAACGACCCTACATGGTCGGTAAATATCGAAAGGTGCGGTGATAACTTTATTCCTGTCGACCAATGTATTGAAACATCAGACAACCCACCACCCCTGTACTTTGAATGTGGGAAATATGCAGCAGATCACGAGGACGTTAAAAAAATATTGGCAAGCGCCAGTGATAAACGTATCTCAATCTTCTTCAATCTCCACGGCTCAGATAAACACGTCACATACAGCCCTGCACGAGAAAAAGTAGAAGCACTTATTTCACTTTTTGAAAACAGCGCCATGAGCCTAGATCAAGGCGAACTTGACGCAGAAAAAATGGTAGGAGTTAAATTTTAATGACTGAACTTATTTTACAAACCGTCCTCGGCCAAGAAACAGCATTTTACGATGAAGGTGATAACGCCAAAGGTCTAATTGTTTGCTTTTCTGCATTAGATGCCACCAACAAATTTAACAGAGTTAGCTGGTTTAAAAGCAAAGAAGACAGGCATGGATATAGCGTCCTATATCTAACAGATCCAACATATTCCTACTACCATGGTGAGCCTGGGAAACCCATGTTCCACACGTATAGGAAAATCATTGAATATTTCTCAAGACCCAATAAAGAAGGAGACGCAAAACCAATCCACACAGTAGGGTCTTCTATGGGAGGTTATGCCGCCATCTATTTTGCGTTTAAATTAAAACTCACAAGTGCCATTGTCGGTGTACCTCAAACAAGTAAAAACAATGCTCTAGTCCACCCCAACAGTAACTGGATAACCGCGATGAAAGCCGCGACAGACCAATGGATTGATCTAGAGCTATTGTTACAACAACCCAATAACGCGTTACCAAATCTTTATGTCGAATACGGCAACTATCCGGCAGATAAACTTGCAGCACAAGCACTTGTTGATCTCTACAAAGGTCGCGAGGGGTTAATCATCACACGCAAAGGCAGCAGCAACGACCATGATTATTTCTTAACAGCAAACACCGTCACCACAACGGCTTGCTATTTTGACAATCAAGATTTTAAAGATTAGAACAAAGCAGAGATAGTATTCACCACACTATCGCCAAAACGAGTAAAGTAATTTAATTACTTTACGACAAAACAATCGCGACCTACAAACATAGGACAGGTTTATCTAAACAAAAAGAAAAAAAAGAAAGCAACGAAAACCACCACCACAAAATGTAGGATACCTAAATTTTAACAATATAGGTGTGCCACTCTCGCTCACCCAAAAAACAGCACTGGCAACTAAATAAAATGAAACAAACATTCATAAAACATACAATAATTTCACTTTGCACTATCGCACTAATTAGCGCATGCGGTGAGTCATCAAATACAACTAAAGACAACCCTCCACCAATAGATAACACCCAACCCGAAACATCTTCAATCCCAGAGAATAATATAACCAAAAATATCGAAGGTGACATCTCATACGTCAAACTCTCAAACCGAAACCCAAACTGCTCAGCGTATGCCGGAGATTACATCGCCAACATTATAGACATTCAAGAAGGCAAAACCCTCGACAGTAAACTAACCATAAGCGCCACACAAACGCACTGCACTCTTATTAGCAACAACATTCCAAACCATGACGTTGGCGGAAACACTACCACAGGGAAAAATTTTGCAACCAAAGTACAAAGCAACAGTAAAAACTACACCCTAACTATTGTTCAAAACCCAACAAAGACATCCACACCCACGTACATAAAGAAAATAGCTGCCACATTGACGCTCAACGGGATCTTACTCAATGGCGTAGATTTAGATATGGATTCAGCTTTTTGCTATCACCCCGACATTAGAGCCCCGCTAAATGTCGGCCTCGGCACAAGGCAACAGTGTGGACTCAATGCGGATTGGTATGCCGTTCCTGCAAACAATACAGATATCGTCACATTAGATGAATTTACCGGACATGCATTTGATGGCCGATACCATTACCACGGTGACAACAACAGTCTTTCACATAATGACTCTAACGAAACACTGTCACTTAATTTAGAAGAAATAGATCCAAGCGGCTCTCCCGTTATCGGTTTTGCCCCTGACGGTTTTCCTATCTACGGACACTATATTTATGATGAAGAAATTAACGGACTAAGAAAAGCAACATCAAGTTGGACAACCTTTACCCAGGAAAGAGAAACACCCACCAATGCATTAGTCTTAGCACCTTCAATCGAAACACACCCACGAGGCATGTTTGTTGAAGATTGGTATTATGAATCAGGTAAAGGCGATCTAGATGAATGCAATGGCATGACAGATGCCTATGGGAACTATGGTTATTATTATACCGAAGAGTATCCCTACGCACCTATTTGTGTCTTTGGAGAGCCGGACGACTCATTCGTGCTAGATTCATCGTCCTTTGCTGGAGAATAAAAACGAAGCCAAAAAGTGACACAATCATCACTTAAAAGAAGACTAATACCTAAACGTTAACCGCATAGGTGTGCTCATTTTGGTTGCCAAAAACAACCATTGCAATTTTCCGTCGCGGTTACTTCGTGCCGCTTCGCGCTTTGTTGAAAAAACACGCTATACCAACATTTCCATTTTACAGTAACAGGCTTTTACATTATTTAATCATGCTGTAATATCTATCTTGTGCCAAGGCAAGTGGCCTGAAGCACATTTATACCTTGTTAATTGAAATGTAAGGCTCCCTAATATGTGCTGTTAGAGCGCTTTTTCTGCAAGGACTTTAAATTACTTCTTTTTAAAAGCGCGGATTTTATCTACAAAAAGCGTCTTCCGATCATGACCAACCACCTCAACCTTATCCCCTTTCTTTAACTTACCACCACCTCGCAATTCAATATTCCATTTCAACGCAGCATACTTATACTTCATATCGCCAGCCATACCCGAAACAATAAATTGATGCCCTTTTATAGATTTGAGCTCCAAACGAAAGCTTTTTAACTTTAAAATAAACTTCTTTAACATGATACATTCCTATCACTATATTATTAATCTATCCATATTGTTAAACGTTCTTTAAAATTACTCAAAAACACGTTAAGCCAGTATTAATAAAGGCCTAGGTTAAATTGGAAATACTCGTTGCATCACGAGCTAATATCATTAATATAAATTATGTAGATTGCTTGCTGTTTCCCCTTTTTACTTTTCTCAACGCCAGCTTCAACCACCACATAATTAGGCCTTCACTGAGATATTCTCTTAGAAGGGAGTGAAGGTATTCCGCTAATAAATAATATATTTATTGAGAATAATATATTATCCGGCGCTTCAACCACCAACTACCCCCCATACTCTTTAGCGCTCAACCACATCATATTTACAGCGGGACTCTTAATAAAGATATAGCTCTCAAGCAATACCCTACATAAAACCTATATACATTTATAAAACCAATATAATAAAACCATTACTCACAAGGATGTGAAGATGAAAATCACACAAGGCATTGTTGCTCTTCTACTAATAACAGGTTTTTCTGCTCACGCTGAAACCGACAACTTCAACGTTTCCCTTACCGGAACGTTCGACAATACAATTCCTGATGATTGCACAGTGTCACCAATAAACACGATTGATTTGGGCACGCTCAACATGCACGACATTTATGAAAACAACAACATGTTTTTAGATGGTGCTTGGAAATGGTATGAAGTTGGAGTAACCGTCGACATCAATGTGAATTGCACTAATGGAACAAACTACGAGTTTACGTCAGATTCATTTGCATCATCGGGCAACGCTATGTTCGTAATTCACGACGGAACGGACTTTATTCACCCTACTTCAGGAGTTACTATTTCCGGTACAGGAACGGGAATAAATCAACGATATACATACAATATAATAATGGGAAATACAAACTCCTACAATAGCATCACTGAACTTACAGGCGCATTTTCAGTGTCGATACCTTTGACGCTAACAGTGCTTTAAAAAACAATTACAAGGGCGTACCATGAAAATCACACAAGGCATTTTAGCCATGCCTCTTGTTAATACGCACTTTGCTGTAATTAATTTACCTGATTGAATGAGTGACTCTTGCTTTTAAAAATAGGTAAATGTTTGTTCAATTCATATAAACCTAAACCGTCTTCACCCTCGCCTTTGTAGTTACAAAAATCCACTACCATCGTATCGCCCGTAATCTTGAATTCCGGATAATTCGCCTTCAGCCAACCTTCCGCCATTTCGTCAAATGCTTCCGATGCATACATAAACGAATCAGACGCACAATCGCAATCATGGTAACAACCACATGAGACCTCTTCGCGTTGCGGCTGACGATGCCCACTAGATTTAGTGTATAACGTTCTAGCCATTTCACGATATAGCTCGTCTTCGTCCACTGAGTCCGAATGATAAGCATCAGATATTTTAAAGGCTTCCCCGCGAAATGTAGCCCTGTACATACGATCACAAGCCTCGATTGCCGCATCAATACCGCCAAGTTCAGCTACTTTAATGTCCATAGCGTTTTGTAATTCAGGTAGCGTAAAGTTCATCATGTTCTCTTTAGTTGCTAGGTAATATTTTATTTACTTTATTTTCTATAAAAATAGCTGACTACGATCTATTGTTTATCCAGTAACCCTTCAATTTCGCCCCACAACTTTTTACCAACAACCTCACCCTCAGTAGCAGCATAAAGCCGATCATTAGGAGTCACAAGGCATAATACAGCTGTAAAAACCAACTTCAACTGTACTGCATTCAAATCATAAGTATCTATGTTTTCTTGCGTCACAGCAGCTATATGCTCTATTGCGCCAGCCATATCATCAATTGCGATATCATCCGTATCACTTCGGCCACTTTTGTTGGCCTCCAGGAAGGCATAAATTTTCTGAGTTATCTCTTTTCTTTGCTCGGTCATAATATTTCTCCAAAAATACTTCTATCCGGAACATTAATGAAATTTCGAAATATTACCAGTTTTCTTTGCACATAAAAAAACTCACATCTGTGAGCTTTTTTTACAACTAAGAATTGCCTTTTAATTGCCTTACCAATGAATCCCTTTGTTTCTCTTTTTCTTCAATTTCCAATGCCTCTAAATGACGGTCTTCGCTTTCTTCCACCCAAGCCAACGTATCATCTATATATTCGACCAATATCGCATACTCTACCCTTGATACGTAATTCTTGTCGGCCAACCATAAAGTAACTTGCTCTCCCACAATAAGGCGGTTTTCAATAGGAATATCACCATTCCCCCACACCAGTTCATTATATTCATCTTTGTCTATTTCAACATTATAAAGAACCCAATTGATGCCTTTCTCAGAATACACTCCAGCAATACCGCCTGCAACGATCAGCACCAACATCGCAACCCAATTTGTTCTTACAGCACCATGCAATTGCGGAAACGGATCACACGTTACAACAATCGCTATAAATACAATTGTACAAAATGACACTAACAGTAAATACATCCCATAGTCATTTCTAGATAACAACTCGCCCATTTCAACCATCATTAACTCTCCAATAATCACTACTTATCCCAAGAGGCTAGGTTTGCCTCTCTCACCTGTCTGATTTTACTTTCCTTATCATCAGTCTTTTGCTGCAAATTTGATTGGAACTCATAAACCACAACAAATTCACGTAACATAGAAACAACGCAAGCTTCTATGTCAGACTTCGAGTAAATTCCTTTTACACCCTTAGGTAGCGAATATTTAAACTCTTCTACCACAAGCTCTACTTCCAAGCCATCAGGACACTCAAATACAAAGCCGGACACAGGGTCGACGCCCAAGCTACTAGCAGACCATTTACCTTGCCTATAATAATTTCCATTATAATCCCCAGATAAACCCAGTTTTTCTCTCAATATATCGTAATCAATATCAACTATTTCTACGTTTTCTATGTTTAAAATGACGCTAGCATCCAAGCCAGACCTCACCGAGGCCGACTCAATTGAAATACTACCATCATAACCACACGAGGTTATTAACAACAAAGAAAATGCGCCAACCAATCGGACAGCGTTAATTTTAAGACTCATATAAGACCACAATATTTAAAAAATAATGGTCAAATAATACAACTAATTTAATTTTAAAAACACACGAAACTGCTAGACAAATACCCTTTTAAAACAACGAGAAAAATAACTACTACACTTCGTAATCTTTTTACGATAAAATAAAAAATCGCCCGTCAGATTATTCAACGATAGTTATCTCGGGATAGCCATATGTACAATTAGAAAGACCCTTTACAAGCACCGCTATGGCGCTTAACTACATATCAATAGGACTTGAAATGAAACGATTAATTAACATCGCAAAACATGCATCAAAAATTATTTGGGCTAAAAAGAATAAGAAAACCGCTGTTAAGCAATTGAAAAGTGCAACGAACGGACAAAGTCAGTATGCTGCACTTAAAGCTATCACTGCCTCTGAAAATCTAATTTGTGAGCATAACGAAGCATTACAAGCTGCTTAATACCAGCGAATAATGCAATCTACTCAGGAGCCCTTGGCTCCTGTTTTTTTTGAATCCTCCGATAGAAAAACTAATTTCGTGCATTTATCCTTAAATAACCCCTTGCATTCAAAAATAAATGTAGTTAACCTAAAGCTAATTCGGTGCTGTCCGCTAAAGACATAACTATAAGACACCCTACCAGGCCAACGCCGTAGTTATCCCACTGTTCTACAGTATCTAAAACTAAACTCTATTTTTAAAAACACATACACTTTGTATTTAACCAAGGCAAAGAGTAACGGGATAAAACTCATTTCGCCACAGGATAAATATATAATGAAAATTTCAGATTTTAAAAGTAGTACAGAATTCAAAAATTTTACACACGCTCTAGCCGCAAACAGTAAAGGCAAAATAAAAGCAGGACAACTTCAAAACTCTTTCGCTTCACTATTTAACTTTACACACCCTAAAGATTTATTTAACCATCTAGACAGTATATATAACAAACCCTTCACACTGGGCGTCGGCAAACCATTTCCCACCGAAAATAGAAATATCGATAATTTTGCTGTTATAAACTTTTGGGGCGACGTAAATATTCCAGACAACCTTTCAAAACCTGTTAGCCTTGAATTTGCAGAAGATTCGGGAGCGCTAGGAGATTTTTTATTCAAGCACACCGATTTTCCATACAGTCACTTTATAAACAATCTGGCACCAACACTAACTAAGCTACTTGAAGTGTTTGATATTAACGCACTCCTTGCAATACCCGAGCAACATACCCGAGCCGCGACACTGGTGACTATTTCTGATATGTCGATTTTATGTGACTACACAGATAAGTTACTTGAAAACAACTTCCTAGATGAATTAGAATCCCTCACATCGAACAGTGGCGATCTTGAACTACTAAATAACTTCATCTACATCAAGGAAGAAAACAAAGGAAGGCTACAAATATCATCAACAGTTGCAGAAGTTATAGCTCACCTAATAGCCTATACACTTGAAGTAGACACGTCCTTTAATCAAAGCACGTTTATATCAATATCTCCAGCAGAGCAAGCTGAGATTCTTCACAAATCAATCAAAACTCTCGCTCGCGATTTCTTGTTTTATAGTATCAGCTCAAGCCATTATGAAAACACCCTGACATCACAAATTAGCGAGCTTAAAAAAACAATAGAACAACTGAAGAAATCGGTATCGACAACAGAGGTAACTGACTCAATTAACACCTTCAAAAAAGGTAACCCCTCTCTTGAAAACTACGATGACGCCCAATTGAAAAGCACGATAAAAGAAGGACTCATAGAAAACAAAACTTTTGAGTTCTATGAGCAAATCTACATTAACGCAATCAAGCAAACCCAAAACGCGGCATAATCTTTTATCTAAACAAAAAAAAACCTCTATTGCAAACAATAGAGGTTTTTTAAATCTACATAAAACCAAGTTTCTTAAATTAATGGTTTGGAGTTAAGAACTCCCTATGACGCGCAAGACACTTCTCCACTTAAAACATCTAACTCACGCTCAACCAACTTTAAAAGACCTTCAACCTCGTCGTAAAGAACTTCTTCATCAAAAACTCTCAACTCACGACGAAACCCTCGCAACATTGCCTTGATCACAACATAACATGAAAAAGATGATTCCTTATTTTCTTCAACATCAACCACGTCAGCCAATGCGCTAAAAGATAAAGTAATCAACTCTTTTGCATGGTCAACCAGATAATCCATATCCGCCTCTTTGAGATCAGCATGGTTAATATAGCCTGATACCGATGAAGCCGCTTTACCGCATAAAGAAGATACCAAAGAAGGACTCAAGCCAGCATCGTGAATTAATTTTAAAGTCGTTATTACTTGCCCGATATTTTTTTCTTTGTAAAGCATATGATCGCCAAAAGGATACATTCGCTCCAAAGTATCAACAAGTGTATCCTTGTTATACCCCGTCATAGAGGTCAACTCAGAAAGCACTATGCCATTTTTTTCTAATTGCTCAGGGAGACGAACATCAGCCCATGTGATCAATTTACCAATACCCTCAAGTTGATAATACTCAGCAACCAACGCCTTCATGTCCGGCAATGTTGATGGCTCCACGCCTACCGTTAAATCCACACCCAACTCCTGAGATATAGCTTCATCATCACAACAAGTAACCGCAACTGTTGTAAAATCAGTAAGGTCTAAATCAAAATAAACAGGCATCTCACCAAACCGAAACTTTTCAAAATCACTACATGATTCAACATCAGCGACTATTTCTTTAATAAACGCTACACCATTTAGGCTTAAGTAACTTAAATAACTAGACAACTCCGGCGAGTTATAATTTGTTTTTAAAATAAAAGCGATCTTATCCCCTTCCTGATCGAAGAAAACCGAATGCTGGAATTGGTAAACAGGTAACGCATAAAAAGCACTTAATGCACTTTGCTGTGCGCCGTCTGAAAATAACTGAGTAAGCACATCACCCGTCTTAACATTGATAATAATTGAACGCGCATGAAAGTGATGCATACTCAAACGCACCACCTTATCGAACGCATTTGGCAATACATTACAATCCGAGGTTCTATCAATTAAATACACTTGTTGCTCTGTCATTACAAACTTCCTTAAAATCTTGTTAAAGAGAATTACTTCATGTGCCTACAATAAGGATAATTAATGAAATATCAACAAAAAAAAGCCCTTACTAAAAGTAAGAGCAATATATAACACCAAATAACTATGCCACCAAATTGTGGCGTTCAGCAAATTCAGCTTTTTCTTTTTCTGTCTTCGGATAAATTGCCGCTATTACAGGACAACTATAACCAGTCGATACATTAAAATAATGAATCACTTGAACATGGGTCGGCAATTCTACTAAACCCAATGCAGCTTGAGCCGCTTGTTTTAGTTTTAAATCACCTGCATGTTTGAGCCTACACGACCAAACGCAATCTTGTCCACCAATAATATTATTGGTTCTTGTGGCACGTTCAGAATTAAGACGATCAGAATAAACACTATTAACATTATCAACAGATGCATCGAACCAACCTGGGAAACCTTCAGTCTGACGAATCAAAGCTCCCTGACTATCTTCATTTGAATAATGATAGTAAACACCACTTGGCTTAGGCACATTCAAAATAGAACCATGAACAGGCATTGGACTAGGGTATTTATATTCTAATCCTGTATTTTCAACTATATACAAATCATCGTCATATTTTCTACTCATTAACTTGTCCTCGACATACCCTTTCTTCGCATGAAGAAAGATTAAAGCATGTCCACATACATAACGCCAACCCAAGAAAACTAACCCCAAACAAAAACACAAACCTTTGCATCATTCGAACATAGGTACACACTCAAAACGTAACAACAAAGAAGTATCAAATGAAAACCCAAAAAACAATGAGTAATGCCCTGTCTCAACTATTTATCGCCATCATAGCAGCCATCACAGTTATAATCTTCATCCTTACATTCAAAGAATACATGATCGAGTGGCAGTTCGCATGCATCGGTAGTTTCGCCAGCATTGCAGTTATGTTTATCAAAACGAAAATCGCCAACACTTCATGCAATAACTACAGTGTTAAAGGCGTCAACTTCTAAACAGGAGCAAACCATAAGTGCAGGAGAACCTGCCCTTCATTTCCCAATACACGAGACAGCCATGTACCATACAAATATTACAACACCGATAAGCACCCAACAAAATAACATAAACGTATCCTGCAACCTTGTAATGATACTCACTGTGGTATTAATCACCGATTTATGGGCGATGTTATTATTTTCAGGACTTGCTATAGCGTTCGTTTTTCTCAGCATGGGGATCACAACAGCGCTCTATCAAGACATCCGGTGTTCCAAGGTGCTGTTATCCGGTGTTCCATACTTACTTATGGGCGGATATCTCCTATTCTCTGGTTACAACATTCAAGCTAATGGCGGCGACCCTGCCTATCAGTACATGTACTGCCAAATGCTAATATTACCAGTTGTCATCTATACACTGATCTTCTTTACGGTTAAAGGTATTCTAAACGTACTAGGGAAGCCCGATAATAATCATGTGAAATTTACAAACATCACCACCGCAGTTTTTGTAAGCGCATTTACCCTTTTTATTAGCTTTACCACCTTAGACAACAACACGGAAACGAGTAAAACAAATGTCACTTCTTCATTTGATGTGCCACCAGATACAACCGAATATGCCATTCCCGACTAATCTAGACACAAAAAAAGAGACCAAAAGGTCTCTTCAAAATTCAAACATTAATCTAAGCAGACAACTCAATATTGTTTTTATCAATATGTTCATTGCTTTTTCTACGTAAATACATGTTAACTGCCATAATAGAAGGCGTTGGATGCACGCCGATATATTCACTATCAGTTAGTGGCATATAGGCCTTCTTCACACGGCTAAATGTGTCCAGTTCTTTCACATCAACTTGAGTGAACTTGTCTTTATTAACCATTACCTTAAAAGAAGATGGCTCAAGCTCAATACAAGGTCGCACTAATTCATAATTCTTTTGAAATTCAAAAAACTTTGATTTTTTCGAGTTATCATAAATCCAATAATCATTACGATTTAATAAAACCATCGCACGCTTTAACTCAAATAAATTTGAACTTCCACACGCCTCATCTTCTCTACTAATCGATACACATAGAGAGCCAACACCTGAAGCATACAGTTTAACGTGAGTTCCATCTTCACGGATACAAAAGCCATCGTTAAGTGATAACTCCGCTGCCTGTTCTTTCCAAGCTTTAACCATCATGATATGAATGGCGCTATAAACTCTTTCATAGTCATTGATTTGTTCTAAATCTTTAACAAATAAACCCCATCGCTTGGTTAAACCCAAATAATCTAACTCATTAGGTTGTACCGATATCCGTAGGATTAACTTATCATTGACCATTTTAAAACCAAATTTAAACCCATGAAATACAACACACTGCCAGGTGCTTTCTCCGAAGACCTTGCCTTGAGATATTTTAAAGTATTCAGCAAATGAGTTAGCCCATTTCTGCACTGCATTTTTCTGTTTCGTTGCGGTTTTATTGTCATTCGTTAATTTGTACATTTTTATGCCCTTTTAATAGTTAGAATTATCCTCTCTCTACTGTAGCTACGGTCAAAGGTAACACCCATCCCAACTATCCACACCAAACACCACATTCACCCCATCTATTCCCTAAATAAAAGCAAGACATCATAAATTTAATCTTATACCCTAATAGGTAATACAAGGACAATACCATGAACACAAAACGTTTATTAGAGCTTTCCGGAGGTATGGATAGCGCTGCATTAGCCCTTCTTCTAAAAGAGAAACAACCAGAGCTTGAAATAGAATATATCTATATCGACACTGGTTATAACCTGCCTGAAGCAACAGAGTTTATGGCAGCTCTTGAAGAAAAAATAGGGAAAATAACGCGTATCAACACAGCCAATGACGGACTTAAAAAAGATTTTGTTAAACTACTTAACAGCACACAACCCACCCTACCATCAGTAAGGAAAAGTTGGTGCACTGTTAGCATTAAGCAAAAACCCTATATCGACATGATAAACGGACTTAAAGCAGACGGCTTCGAAGTTATACAATATCTTAGCTATCGTAGTGATGATAGAAATAAAGTGCCAAGCAATACCGATATCTCTTTTTTAGCACCATTTAAAGAAGCTGGTATTGGCAGTAATGACGTAAGGGATATTATTGAGCGTAACGGTATTGAACTACCTAAATACCTCAGTTACAGAAGTAACCCCTTTTGTTTTCTTTGCTACAGACAAACGAATCAAGAATGGGCTAACTTAGCCCGAGTACATCCTGATTTATTTGCACAAGCATTAGCACTTGAAAAACAAGCTCTCGAAAACTCAAAAGGCGGCGATACCTATTTCTTAGGATCACAACCTCTTGATGTACTCGAAACGATTGAAGCGAAACAACACTTTATAGGTAAAGAAATCGAAACTATAAGTAGAATTCGCAAGAAAATAGAAAGAAGAACAAAACACAGTGATAACCCATTGACTGGAGATGATATTAAAATAGATTATTCTATCATTGAAAATGAAATTGGGGATGAAGGAAACGGCGCTTGCCTAACCTGCTACAAGTAACTGTTTTTATTTTTACTTTTTATAACAAACAACTAGCCGATATTTTATCGGCTTTTTCTTTGCCTTCAAAATACTCGCCACCAACACCTATGTATATAAACTATAACTAATTACTGTTTAAAAGGATTTAAACATATGAAATTTCTAAAAGGACTTGTCCTCGCCATAACACTACTATCGACCCCAGTCTTTGCTGAAACTGATAACTTTAATATCAGCCTTACCGGAACATTCGACAACACTGTTCCCGATGATTGCACAGTCATCCCAATCGGCACAATTAACCTCGGCACGTTAAATATGCATGACTTAAAAGACAATGCCACCAATACTATGTGAGTGGCATTCCCAATGGAATTTAGTTACGACACAGGCTCAACTGTTGACATCATCGTAAACTGCACTGTCGGCACAAACTATGAATTCCAAACAGACAGTAATGATAATTATGACGGCGTTGCCTCATTTAGACTAGTCTCTGGTGCAATGTACCTAGGAGATGGAATTGGTGGGGAATCACAAAAGATTACAGGAGTGGGGACTGAGCTAGATACAACTTATACCTACAATGTTTATGTGGCAGAGAAGGATGGAGGAGATATAACCACACTTACTGGAGCTTTCTCAATTACGATCCCTGCAACGTTAACCGTTTTGTAATTATATACTCTGAAAAAACTAAAAAAAAGGCGCTAACTCACTTAGCGCCTTTTCACATAAATAAATTTAGGATTAACTAACTCTCACACTACCATATTGACCACACACAACATCGATATCACCGGATTTAATCCCCTTGTATATCATCATCAAGAGGTTTACTCTCACGTTAAATTACGTTCCGTTCGTCTTTATCATAAAAAGTGTTTGGGTGAACCCGCCACACTGCTTCACCAATCACAACCTGCGCATCAATGCCTAGGCGATTTAACAAACCTACTGCGATATTGGCTATCTCAAGGCAATCACCTCCGTGCTTACCTGAGCTACTTGTGTTCTGAGCAATAACCGCTTTACTCAATACAGCAAAGTCTACTTTCTTAAATAGCTTCTTAACTTTTTTAAAATTAGCCTTTTCATCCAAAACATCTTTCATAAATAATTCCCTAAAAAACTTTTCGCTTACCAATAACTAACTCAACTCATGCTCTAAAAAAGGTAACTTGATTTTTAAACCCAATTCTTCAAGTGTCATCATCTTTGTCGCTAAATTCGTGCAACTGCTAGGGTTTACACCAAGTGCATGATAAAAAGGGTTCTCCTCACTCAAGCTCTTATCCCAAACAAAAAGCAAAGGCCTCCCATCCGGAGCTTCCTTTAAATCGCGAAGGATCTTCTTCGCTATGCCACCTGTTCTGTAATAACACAAGTTTACCCTACCCGTAGGAACCGGATTAAGATGTGCAAACAACTGAGACTTTAATTCACCTAGTTCAGAATCATAATCAATGGTTTTTTGTTCATTCATAACACCAAAAGTATAATTAACTAAATGCTGCTTCCACTTCTTTTTATTCTTATAAAGAGTAACATGCATGAAAGGAAACACCCCTTTCTCTACGCCTACATTCATTACTGGACTTACTACAATATGCATCATTCTCATTCTTCATTTATATTTCAATGATTATATATTAATGATTTCACCGTTAACCACAAGCCAAAAATCAGGAATGATAAATAAAGGTTAACCCCTTAGAATAATGCAACAACTTACCGACTAATAATCATCACTTTCACCGCGAACACCTGAAACACAACCAAACTTTCTTTGCAATTCGCCCGAAGTGTACAAAACAATATCACCACCAGTTACGCGTTTTCAAAATCAGACATAAATATTTCCTATTTTGAAATTAGCTTTACCCTCATAACCACATAGGACGTGAATTACCCACCGATGCCGCTCCGAACAATGGACTTTTCGGGACTTTTCGGGACTTTTCGGGACTTTTCGGGCTTTTTCGGTGAAGCGGTGAAAAAAACCTACACGTACAGTATTCCCCAAACATGACCAAAGTCCCCCTAACAATTAACTACATACACCTATAGTAAACCTAATTTATAAAATTCAACTCACAAGGATGCGACAATGAAAATTTCAAACGGCTTTTTGGCCCTATTATTAGTGACAGGTTTTTCTGCTCACGCTGAAACAGATAATTTTAATGTTTCACTCACAGGCACGTTCGACAATACTGTACCTGACAACTGCACTGTTACACCCATCGCCACCGTCGATTTGGGCACTCTCAATATGCACGACATCAAAGACAACGCGAATAGCTTTGTTGAAGGCCTGAATTCGCTAACTGCCTTTGAAACAGGAGCAACTGTAGATATCATAGTGAACTGCACGGTAGGTACTTCGTATGAATTCAATCTTGACGTGCACTTCAACACAGCTGGCCTGTCCGTACTGTTCCTCCATGACGGAACAGACTTCTTATCCCCACACGCATCAGGAGTGAAACTTTCCTCCACAGGAACAGGCGTAAACCAAACGTTTACTTACAATGTGTTGGTTAGCGATAACGACTCTAATGATATAACAACGCTAACAGGTGCTCTATCCGCAACAATACCTGCGACACTAACTGTACTATAGGTTACCAATACAAGAAGTTGTCTACACCAAAAAGAACAGCAATTGCTGTTCTTTTTTTAAATAAATAGTTTCAATAAACAAACGACGATAAAACCCATACCCTTAACCACATAATCAAAACAAACTAAAGCACATTAACCACTATAAGTGCTTATATTTCCGAACAATTCCAATCATCATTGACAACACCTTCAAAAGACTTAATATAGCCAGTAGGCGTGATGACGTCATTTCCTGTCGCAAGTTTCTATGGATAAGCCCAAACACGTACACCATTATAATTCTTTGCATCTAAAACTTATGATTGCAAAGAGAAGGCGACATCTCTACTTATAGCAATCAAATTAAGGAATAAGATGAATATTCATACTGAGCACCTGCCTCAAATAAAAGCACAAGCGTATATATTTTGCGAACTAAGCTATCACTACAACCCAAATATCCAATTAAAAACAACACAAAAAGTTGATTTGTTTTGCCAAGTCTTTTTTGGGGTGAATTTTACGAAATTGAAAGTTGGCGCTGTAAAAAATACAACACCTGAAAAAGAGCTATTCTTGATCAAAGATGAAGTTAATCTAGACAATGCTTGCGACAGACTGTCTGCCTTATACCCAACGTTTTACAATAGCTATGGCGTATTTAGTGCATTACCATCGATTAAGATGGAAACTGCCATTAACCAACAAAATGAAGAATGGATCACCATGGTTAATCAATACTTTTACCAGTTCAATGGGAGTGTTGGCGGCAAAGCAAGACTATATCAAGACAAAACAACACCACTTGTCATCGTCAACGACAGAAAGATGGGCTTAAAACACCTAAAAGCCCACTACACAACGGAAAAGGGATTACACCAACTAGCAGTGGTAGAAGTAGATAACTGCGAAATTTTAGTTGAACTATCTGATGTTAGATTTCCAAATCACAACGACATTTACAAAGGAGATACCTCAATACTCTCCAAACAAACAGCACGGCACTTTTTTAAAAAAGACTATCAAGTTACATCGATTTTTTGGGACAATAATAAAGGCCAACAAATCAAACTTCCTATCACCGAAGAACAAGACCTTGATAAGCACCAAGCAGCAGATGAAACTACAGACCTAACACATGTAGGCTATCGAATTCTAAACAAAAAAGATGACAACGAATCCTACCTACATTCCTGTAGTTGGGACATCATAGAATATATGAAAAAACGACTTCTTAGCCCAAAGATGCAAAAACAAATAAATATTATTGATGGTGCACTAGAGGAGTCTCTTAGCAAAAAAGAAATAGACGTAATACTTAGTCGCATCAAAGCTAAAGATAATCTCAATAAATAAGCGTTTATAGCGATACAGAAACCGATAACTGGTAACATCAGTCTTATTTGTATAATCCTAGTAAATAAGGCTGACCACCATGGCAATTCAAGACAAACAACGACTCCTAGCCTTGGAAAATGACCAAACTATATTTGCCCGAGTTAAGCCGTGTAAAAGCTGTACAAATCATGAGTTCTACGCCAAAACTAATGCATGTGTTTGGTGCGTTAAAGGAAGATACAAAAAGCTGTCTGCTGAAGATATCGTCAAAGCGAAAGCTAAAATAATCAACGGTCAAAGGATAAAAGAAGCCAGGCAGGAAGCAAGAAAACACAACCTAAAACATTATTTTCATATCACCCCTTGCCTAGAGTGCTCTACGCACAAACGCTATGTCATTTCCGGAGATTGCGTATCTTGTCAAATATCAAAGCACGCCAACAGCGTTATCAACAAAGCTCCATTTGACATCTCTGCACGAGAGAAAGCCAAAAATAACAATCAAACATATTACACAACATACAAACCTTGTGAAGAATGCGGAGCTGTTGAAAGGTTTACCAAAACTGCCGATTGCGCTGTATGCCCACAAGTAGCCATGATTAGAAAGAAAGCAAAAAAAACCATTAAAAACCCTCGGCACCTAAGCCACCAACTTAAAGAAGAAGCAATCGAAAAAGGATTTACCACCTACGTTAGCTCAACTGCATGTAGACGTTGCGACAACCATGTCAGATACATTACCACCAGATGCTGCACCACATGTGTTAGAGAAAAGACAGGGGTTGCAAACAAACAAAGAGATCTTGCTAGGAAAAACATACGACTTAAAAAAGAAGTGAAATACAACGAACTGGCCGAAAAACATAGCGCCGCATAATAATCTCCAGCAACGTCTAATCAAAACGAACCCCACGGGTTTATTTTGATTTTTCCTGAACTATCAAGGCACTACTAACCTTTCTATCCACAGAGTGCCATATTTGCCCATAAGACCCACCTAGGATCTCGTATTCCCACAGACACTCATATCAATCATAACCGCACTCACTTGTTATTCTACGGAAAATACTGGCGTTAACATCTTAAACCATATTTTAAAGACATTGATTTCTTACCTAATAACTAGAGAAAATCATTGTATCTCACCACATTAACCGTAATATAGAACGACTATCTCAACCACGGAATTACATAATGACTAAGGCAAAAAATATCGCAGTCGGGTGCGCTATACTAATAGGAACTGTAACGCCACTAATAATCAAAACAGTAGCAGATCCAGTTAGCACCATAGCAACCTCAAAAACAGAGGAACTGTTCGGCATCGAATATGCCTACGCTAATATTGATAAACTCCAGACTATCGGCAAAGTTGTCAGCAGCAAATACCTATTAACAAACTCAAGAACCATATCCTCTAAAAGCATGTCGGTTGATAACGTACAAGTTTCCGGCACGCTCATTACAACCGTTGACAATTCGACAGCTTTTTTAAATACAAACAACTACATCGCTATTGCCGAAATCTTTGACCATGTAGCCGCAGGCACATTAGTAATGCAATACACAGACAAGGATAATATCTATTACTGCCTAAAAAACAAAGATAAAACAACCTGCTCCAAGTCAGTTCCGGTAAACGTTTTTTAAAAAAACACTAAACCCCCGCGCTCCAGTCCTATTTATCTACTGACATAAAACTAAATAGGACAATTAAAATGTTAGAAGCATTTCTAAAGAACGAGAAAACCCAAGCAATTTTAAAAACATTATCTACTCACGGCATATCACTTAGCTTTGAAGATAATTACAGCATAGCGCATCTTAACTATGACTTGTTCAAAGATGAGAGTGCCAACAAACCAGAAAGAATACCAACCCTAGCAACCATGCTTGAATTTGAAGAAGATAAGGGCACGCTAGGCTTCTGGGAGCTGATAGATTGTTATGATTCTCACTGGTCTATCGATAAAAGCGAAGATATGACATACATTGGCCGCAATGTGACTTGTCTTGATAAGTTTGAACGTTACTGTGAAGATTTGAAACGAGTGAGTCTTAAAGATTGTTATAAAAACGTTAGGCCTAAAATCGACTTAAATACTGTCATGAGATACTCAGTGCTTACTGAACAACTCACCGATTGGCTAATTGAATTTAACCTTCAGAATCAATAGCTAATAAAGCAACTAAGCCCACACTTGTGGGCTTTTTTATTGCAGTAAATGTAACGCCAACCTAAGGTTGTCTTTTTAACTCAGGATTGCTATGGATGTCACCTATGACAGTCAGCACGCCATACCTAAAGGCGTCCTGTTCACCACTGTCAAAACCAAACCGACACCAATTGTCTTCTTGCTCAAATTTAATAACAGCAATGGATTTCATTTCAGGCAAGTAATAATCAGAACTAACAACATCATGCTCATATATTTCCTTGTGAAACTTATCCTTCATACCAGTAAACTGTCCGAGTGTTTTCTTATCTATCTCAACCTGGACACCATCACCAAAAATGATACAGGGAGCATCACAACCACTCTCGATGTAGCAACCAAATACAAAGTCTCCCACCTTAACACCCAACTCTTTAATGTTGACGATTGCCTTAGCTCTAAATTTTATCTTTCTAATCATTTAAAAAGTCCCCTCAGGACGTAAATCAAACTGAATGAAATGAGTTCCATCAGCTGGGACTATTACAGTCTCCATATTAACTTCTTCATCTTCATTTTCAAGTTGGCATTCAATCCAGTCCAATACAGCAGCTTGCTTATCTACGTTATCTGGAAATTTAGCCAATAAATCACGCTTAAGTGTTTCAGGAGTGGCGTCGGTGTTCTCCATTTTGACATAAATCATTTCCTGAATGTTTGGGATCATCATCTCTCGCGGAGTTGCATCGCTGTAAACCCCTACTACATTTAAATGAAATTTCATCACTATTCCTTTTTAATTAAACTTTATGCGACTATCTATCGCCCTTTAGGGCGGCAAAGGCTATTTGCTTACTTTTATCACCAAGATCAATCGCCATTGATTCTATTTCTTCCAGAGCTTCGATCAACCCTACCAAGAACTTACACTGCTCAACGTTAATGAGTTGGTTGTCATCAGGACTTTTACTTTCTGCAACCCTACGTAACTTTTCTTTTATGTAATTTTTAGCTAGCACATTCATTCCTCTTTACGCTGCTTCTAGATGATTGACACTAACACCACCGCTTTTACCACTAACGTTCACGACAGTTTCCCCGCAAAC
>Ga0105356_10001306_pt1 | contig 24645 bp, 14 predicted proteins | sample GOMGulsemesocosm_3_FD_83502 | JGI IMG/M metagenome (GOLD analysis project Ga0105356, IMG submission 83502) | Methane-oxidizing microbial communities from mesocosms in the Gulf of Mexico - GOM9D Gulf of Mexico | ecosystem: Environmental > Aquatic > Marine > Cold seeps | place: Gulf of Mexico... | reverse complement strand
CAGAACTGTTTTTCTAGCTTAACTCCCTTCGGGCAAGGCGATAAAGGGTCATCTCCTGCGTTATTGATTTCGATAATGGAGCAACCATTATATTCAATCAATGCCTTGGAGCTAACCCTTTTTCGACTTGCTGAATCCTGCATCTTCAAGTAGCTTGGGTATATAACCATTCGAACGGAAAGTGATGCGACAATAACTATCGATGACTTAAAAATAGAGTAATAGCAAGGTTTTGTACCTAATCATAGCAAGGCTCTTACAAACTGAAATTTAATAATTGTTGGTATTACTCCCTCTACGAGACTTGCATATCAGCTAAGGTAGATCAATTTACAATAACCAAAAAGTAAAATGAATTGACAGACTACCCAATAAAATGATAATTTCATGCCACCGGTGGCAAAACATTTACCAAGCACCACCAATGAACTAATAATTATTAACATAAAGCAGTGAGTTGCATAAAAATGACGTTATTTTCAACACTATTAGGCACACAAAAATTATTACCTATTATTCAAGCCGATACAGCAGAGCAAGGTGTAAATATAGCTACAGCCATGTATGAAGCGGGCATTAACTTAGTTGAGGTAGTGTTACGTACCGACAGCTCGCTTGCTGCATTAACAGCAATAAAAAACGAGCTGCCACAGTTACACGTTGGAGCTGGCACAATTACTAATGAAGAAATACTGAGTAAATCTCTCGATGCAGGCGCGGACTTTATTGTTACACCTGCTATTTCTCAAAAACTATTAGGCCATTTATCAACATGCCCTGTGCCTGTTCTGCCTGGCGTATCTAATACTGCCGATATCCTCCTAGCATTGGAACATGGTTTCATAGAGCAAAAATTATTTCCTGCTTCTTTATCTGGTGGTACTAAATTTTTATCCGCAGTTTCATCAGTATTCAAAGAAGTAACTTTTTGCCCTACGGGTGGCATTAATGCTGAGAATCATAATGATTTTTTAGCATTGAATAACGTCTTTGCAGTAGGCGGAACTTGGATTTCAAAACAGCAATGGATTGATAATAAACAATGGCAGCTAATTACCCAGGCATGTAAAGATTTTCAACGTTAACCTTTATCCTTGACAGTTTTGATTGCAAGGCGTTATTTCTAAACCAGCAATACCGCCGGTAACACTGAGACAATTTTTACTAATAATAATGTAGCAGTATAGTCAACGCATGATTCCGTTGGCTCTCATGAGTCGGTCATTGTTAAATAGTTGACTAAATCCCCTAACTTAAACGTAGCGGATTCATTAACAATGTGTAACGGGTATTTCCATGGGATAGCCAGATTACCATTCGTGGTAGCCGTACCTTGTCTAACAAACTAGCCGCAAGGATATGGTTCAGTTTAAGCTTAGACGATTAACGACACAACGAATGGTTCAAATGGCCTCCGCACTTATGAGTATATTTTTTCTACTGCTATATTTACCTAATTTGATATTGATCGCACCTTTCAGCTTCATTAGAAAATAGCGGTATTTCTGTTAAAATCACACTGAAAATCGCATGACCAATTCAGTATGGTAGCTTTTAAGCCTGGTAGTTATAAAGCTTAATAATACGTAAATTAGCGTATATCAATGCTCTTGTGAAGAAACAACACCGCGTACTTCCTTCATGGTTGGTAACAATTGAACTGATACTTTTACTGGTTTAGTTTCTGTGAACCACGCTAATTCAACTCCTAATGTAGAATACAGGTGTGACCGCACAGTGTTATATCCTTTTCATTTAGTTTGTGACCTTATTGTGCATAACAAAATAAATCAGCTCAAGCAGATTGATGAAGAGATAGCTAGTTATTGGGATTGAAAGTAGCACCGACGTGGAGTATTTTAACCCGTTCAAATAGCCAATAATTTAATATAATTGTATTTAGCTTTTAAGAACAACAAACAATAACTATATCTTTAAAAATAACCGACAAATAAAAGAGTACTAATGGAACATAAGCAGAATTTATTATCATTAATACAAGTTGCACTGAGTGTTACTGCTCCCATTTTTATACTGATTAGTTTAGGGGTTCTGTTAATTTATATTAAAGTTATTAATCAAGAGTTTATCCGAATTTCGTCCAAACTTATTTTTAATATTGGCTTGCCAGTTATGCTTTTTACCAGCACAGCAAGCCATGATTTTGACCGGCTAATAAATTTTACTCATATTCTATTATTGCTGCTAACAACATTTATTGTTTATATAATCAGTGAGTTTACGGCCGGTAAATCAATACAAGCCAAAAAAGATAAAGGCGTTTTTGTGCAAGGCGCCTTTCGAGGTAACTTGATCATAATAGGCTTAGCCTTATGTGTTAACGCTTACCCTGAACAAGGTATTGCTATTGCCACATTACCCACAGCAGTCATTATTATTGTTTATAATTTACTGTCAATTTTTACTCTTAACGCTAGCCTGCATCAGCAAAAATTTTCACTTACAAAAAACATACAAGATATTGTTAAAAACCCGCTAATCATAGGGATAACCGCTGGATTATTTGTTAACTATATCAAGGTGCCAATACCGAATATTATTATGCAATCGAGTGATTACCTCACTAAAATGACCTTGCCATTAGCACTTATTGCGATTGGTGGCTCGCTAAATTTTTTACAATTAAAGCAGAATATACGTCCAGCGATGACGGCGAGTATTTACAAAGTCATACTGAGCCCAATAGTATTGATTGTTTTGTTATCCTTTTTTCCGGTAACGCCTGTAGCAGCAGGTGTATTATTTTTATTAACCGCCAGCCCAACTGCCACCGCAAGTTTTATTATGGTAAAAGCCATGAATGGCAATAGTGACTTAGCAGCAAAAATCATCATAATTTCAACTTTAATGTCGCTTTTTACCATCACTTTTGGTTTTGCTATGCTAGTAGCATCAGGTATTGCATAAAACGAATATAATTCCACCTCGCTAAAAACAAAGCCTCTTATTATTGCTAACAAGAGGCTTTATTATCAAAAAAGACTAGATCTAAAACATAATAATTATTATCTTGCCAGTCAAAAGTTATCTATAACAGCAAAGAATATCTTTCTTCAGTATTCTTTTGTTCTCTATTTACCATAACAACATAAGTTAGCAACCTACCATCAACTGTGTTGTACAGATGTTCATACTCATCTGTCAGATACAACAAAAGTACATATAATAAAAAAAGCCACTAGTTATTGCTAACAAGTGGCTTTTTATCAAAAAAGCTAAGTCACACAAATATTATTAAAAGAACAATATTTGGTAAATTGGGAACTAAAGACTATATCTAGCACCAAAGAAGATATTACGACCAGTATGGTTGTATTCTCTCATTAAGTTCAAGCTACCATCACCCGTGGTAAACAGTCTTTCGTACTCATCCGTTAAGTTAACAACTTCTAAAGTAAAAGTTAACGACTCAGTTAAGTTATAAAACGCTGAGAAATCAACATGTGCTGGTCCAGTAGTACCATGAAAAACATTACCATTACTACCTGTGAAGTCAGTAATATAATCATCACGTTTGTTCATTGATATACGAGCACCAAAATCTTTTACCTCATAATATAAAGTAAAGTTATAAGTATCTTCCGATACACCTTCAATTTCATCAGCTGATACATGCGTATAATTAGCTAAAACACCCAAACCTTCAAACGGTAAAAATGTTAACGGTTGTTGATAAGTTAACTCAATACCTTCAATTTCCTGAACGCCAGCATTATCGCTAGTATTATGCTGATACTCTTCGGTGTAAGGGTTAACTGAAATACCCGGCTCATATTCCGCATCATTTTCGATGTATGCATAGTAAGTAGGATCAACCAGTTTATCTACGCTTCCGCCAACAATCCAGTCATTTACTTCTTTATAAAAGTATGTGGCGGCTAGCAATGCTTCTTCATCAAAGTACCATTCAACACCTATATCAAAGTTATTGGATGTAAATGGCGTTAGGTTCGGATTACCTACACCAACAGTACCATTAATATAATCAAAGCTCGGTGCGCCTGGATTCAATGAACTTAAGCTAGGTCGGGTCATCGCTTGTGTTAATGCGAGTCTAACTACTACATCATCATTAACATCTAATGCTAAGTTCATCGATGGTAAAAAGTTTTTATAGCTATTTTCTATTTGAACGGTATCAAAGCCATCAGCATATTCGACGAAACCAGTGGCGTCTGTAGTTGTTTCTACATAACGAACACCAAAGTTAGAGCGTAAAAGCATATCACCTATTTCATTTTCTGTATTAAATTCAAGATAAGCCGCTTGAGTTGTTTCTTGTACTTTCCAACTAGGAGAAATTCGAAGTTCCCAGTCTTTAGTTAATAAATTCGCGTCAATGGCAGCAAAATCAGCAACAAGAAATGGTTCTACTGCGCCGCCAAGGTCATCACCAAAGTCCGAATAAGGAAAAGCTTCAGTATAACCAGCCGCAGAGTCTTGAGTAACAAAACTATTAATTTCTGTTTCAGTATAATCAACATTACGATCATTAAAAGCAAAGCCACCTTTTATGGTCATGTTGTCAACGTCGTAGCTAAAATTAACTTTTGCTGTCGTATTTTCACGTAATACATCACTGGCGCGTAGACGACCGCGACTTAAGTTATAATTATTTTCATCATTAACATCATAATTATGGTTAACTGTAGGTATATTGGCATTGTCACCAAAGTCAAACTCTACTGTATGGCTATCATGGCTAGTCATGTTATAACGGTACTGCTCTGAACGAGCGTCAGAATCTGCTTGACCGATCATAGCATCAATACTAAAGTAATCATTCACGTCATAATCAGCAGAAAGTACATACTGGCTAAATTCAGTTTTAGAGTTTTGTTGGCGACTTTCTATACGAGAAAAAACATTTTCAAAAGTCCCTGCAACAATCTGCTTACCATTTTCATGCACTTCGATAGCTGTTGGCGTAATATCTTGATAGTTATTACGGAATTGCTCAAAGAAGTTGTACATAGTACGCTTATTTTCTAAGGTAGAATGCAAGGTATCAAAACTAATTTCTAAACCATCAGTAGGTGCCCACTGTAAAGACCCGGTAATACCTAAACGGTCTTGTTCGTTACCAAAGAAATCAGGACGAGGTAAACGAGGAGTCCATAAGCAATTAGACGCATGAACAGCTTCGCCATCCATATCACAATCACCAACAGGTGTACCACCAGTCATAACTAAATCATCTGTGCCTTGGTATGCACCACGGCCATTTTTTTCTGGCGTTGTCCAACGTACTGTACCGTAACCTTCTTGACGTACAGTTCTTTGAGATGAGGAAATTGAAAATAACGCACCAATGGTATCGTCAGCAAAAGTATTACTGATCATAAATGATGCACGGGGATCTACCTCACCAGTTACATTATTATAGCCTCCTTGCCCTGAAGCCATTAACTGGAAACCATAGTTATCAAAAGGTTTGGCTGTGTATAAATCTACAGAACCAGCGATGCCACCTTCATCCATTGATGCCGTTGATGTCTTTTGGATGTCAATGCGGTTGAATAATTCTGATGCAAAAACATTGTAATCAAACGAACGACCAGAGTTCACACCACCACCAGAGTCAGTTCCATCAGTACTAGAGGGTACTTCCATACCATTTAAAGTAGTACTGGTAAATGCAGGGCCTAAACCACGTAACGTTACCTGACGACCTTCACCACCTTCACGTGAAATAGACACACCAGTAACACGCTGTAAAGACTCAGTAACGTTTAGGTCAGGAAACTTCCCCATATCTTCAGCAATGATTGATTCTTTACCATTTACAGCGACACGCTTATCTAATAACGCCTGATTTAATGAACCACGAAAGCCAGTGACTTGAATGACTTCTACCTCTTTTTCAGTAGATTTTTTATCGCTCTCTTCTGCTGCTTGGACATTTACCATAGATAAGCCACCAGCTACGATCATGGTAGTGAGAATCTTATTGAGTTTAAAGTTATTCTTCTTCATTTGATGTTTCCCTTATAATTATTATATAAAATGATAAGACAAGGCTTTAGGTTTAGACTTAACCATTGATTTAATTTAATTTAACATAAAAAACCACACAGACTTATCATTATTTATTAGCACACTGCAGTACTCTTCACCACAGATGCCAGCGGTAGCATATCTGTCACTGATAATACCTTTGCCACCGGTGGCATATATAATAAAACATTTAATGCTAAGCAATGTCAATAAAAATAAAATGTTTTATTATGCATCGATAAATACATATTTTTTTACTAAACATTTCATTCTATCTATTCAGGGGCTGTTACTCATATACATAAATACTTCACAATATATAGGGTAGATTACAACCTGCGTGTATTTATTAAACACAAAAACTTTAGTAAACAAGGTAAGCGGTTTCTTAACTTTAAAGGTAGAAATTTCCCTCCTCTGTAGCCTCAGACATAACCAAGCAGTACTTAATTGTATACGTGGGAAAATAATTGATAAGTTTAATTAGCGACCAAAAAACTAAATTACATTTGCCACCGGTGGCAAACATTGTTAGAGTTTATTAATTATCGGCATTAAATTTAAGGTGAATTAGGCATTATGGATAAAAATAGAAGATTTATATTAAAAACCTTAGCATCAAGTTCTGCTTTAGTTGGATTAGCCTCTTGTCAGCAAAACAAAACTGCAAGCGATCTCTTAACCAAACCTTCAAGCATCAATGATGATTGGCAACAAGCTCAAGCTATTCGTGACGCGATTATAGTGCCCACGTTTGCTGACGAAACCTTCAACATTAAAGATTTTGGTGCTGTCAGTGATGGAATTTATAACTGCTCATCCGCGATCAATAACGCAATAAGGGCTTGTAATAAAGCTGGCGGCGGTAAGGTGCTTGTGCCTGCAGGTAAATATAAAACGGGTGCTATCCATCTGTTATCAAACGTTAATCTTCATATGGAAGAAAATTCAATATTAAGCTTCAGTACCAACCCTAAAGACTACTTACCCGAAGTTTTTACCCGCTGGGAAGGTTTAGAGATGATGGGCTACTCACCGTTAATTTACGCTTATCAACAAACTAACATCGCTATTACTGGTAAAGGAGTCTTAGAAGGTAATGGTGATGATCAAACTTGGTGGCCATGGAAAGGACCCAAAAATGATGCTCATTGGGATGTTATTGACGGTATAGATCAAAAACCTGCACGAGACAAATTAATGTCAGATGCCGAGGCTGGGATCCCAGTCAGTGAGCGACATTATAGTGAAGGATCTTTTTTACGGCCGCCTTTCATCCAGCCGTATGCATGCAAGAATGTACTCATCGAAGGTATAACAATCAAAAACTCCCCCTTCTGGTTGTTAAACCCAGTACTCTCCCAACATGTCACGGTGAAAGGCGTGTCTTTTTTAAGCCTTGGACCAAATTCAGATGGTTGTGATCCAGAGTCTTGTGATCATGTATTAATCGAAGGTTGCACTTTTGATACCGGCGATGACTGCATTGCTATTAAGTCTGGACGTAATGCCGATGGCCGCCGTCTAGCAGCCCCTTGTCAAAATATCGTCATTGCTAATTGCAATATGCGTGATGGACATGGTGGTGTCGTTATCGGCAGTGAAATTTCTGGTGGTGTCAACAATGTTTTTGTCGAAAAATGCACTATGAGCAGCCCAGACCTTGATCGTGCTATTCGCATTAAAACCAATTCTGTTCGTGGTGGCATTATTGAACATATTCGCATTAGAGATATAAACGTTGGCATTGTAAAAAATGCCATTGTCATTAATTATTTTTATGACGAAGGCGACACCGGTAACTTCGACCCTATTGTTAGAGACATAAAAATACAAAACATGCATTGTGACAAAGTATTAAGCAAAGCATTTAATTTACAAGGTTTTTCTCGCGATCCTATTCAAGATATACACATTGAAAACAGTCAATTTAATAACGTTGCTAAAACGTCCATTGTCAAACATGTTAACGGCTTTTCATTAAAAAGAGTCAGCATTAATGGCAAAAAGGTCACGGCTGCACAGCTAGTCGATAATAGTTGAATAAATGCTCACTAACTTATCAATGGCTATTGAAATTAATTTCTTTTTTATAGCCGTATATATCTATTTAACCAACAAATAAACAACTTAAACAGAGAGTTTTAAGGAAAAACAATGAACAACCCTATACAACCTTTAGCATTACATCCAGACCGATTATTTTCAAGTGACGCTAGGGTAGTTGAAATTGCTCGTGAATTATATCAAGAAATTAAAGATCTACCCATTGTTAGTCCTCATGGACATACCGATCCTAGTTGGTTTAATGAAAATGAAAATTTTGGTAATGCTACCGATTTACTCTTAAAACCTGATCATTACGTTTTTAGAATGTTATACAGTCAAGGAATTAAGTTAACGGACTTAGGTATTCCCCAGCATGGGGATGAGGGTAATTTAGCAGAATCTGGAAATGCAGACCCAACAGAAGCTTGGCAAATATTTGCAGATAATTACCATTTATTCACCGGTACGCCTTCGGGTTATTGGTTAGATTCTGTTTTTAGTGATGTATTCGGTTTCAAAAATAAGCTGTGTAGTCAAAATGCGCAACAGTACTATCAAATAATTACTGAAAAATTAGCTACACCAGAATACAAACCTCAAGCATTAATGGATCGTTTTAATATTGAATTTATCGCCACGACAGAAGGTGCTTTAGATAATTTAAAACATCATAGAGCGATTAAAGATACTCCCATGGCAAAACGTGTCTCAACAAGTTTCCGTCCAGACGATGTTGTCGATGCTAGCCGTGAAGACTTCATTGGAAATATTGCTAAATTGGCTGAGTTAACCAATGAAGACACTAACACTTGGCAGGGTTATTTAAATGCAATTAGAGCACGACGTTCTTTTTTCAAAAAAGAAGGTCGTGCGACAGCAACAGACCATGGTCACCCAACAGCCTTAACTGCTGATTTGTCTATTGCTGAATGTGAACAATTGTTTTCCAAATGTTTGTCTGGACACTCTACCGAAGCAGAGCAAGAGCTATTTCGTGGCCAAATGCTAACAGAACTAGCTGGCATGAGCATTGAAGATGGTTTAGTGATGCAAATTCACCCAGGTGCACATCGTAACCATAATAAAACTATTTTTGATGTCTATGGTCGTGATAAAGGCTGCGATATTCCAAGTCCCACAGAATATGTAAATGCATTAAAACCATTATTAAGTAAATATGGTAATAATCCTAAGTTGAGCATTATTTTATTTACCTTAGATGAAACAACTTACAGTCGTGAATTAGCGCCATTGGCTGGTCACTACCCTAGCCTAAAACTTGGTCCTGCTTGGTGGTTCCACGATAGTCCTGCAGGCATGTTACGCTTTAGACAACAAGCAACAGAAACCGCTGGTTTTTACAACACCGTAGGTTTTAACGATGATACCCGCGCCTTTTTATCAATTCCTGCTCGTCATGATGTAGCACGTAGAGTTGACTGTCGTTACTTAGCTGAACTCGTGACGAATCATCAGATAACACAAACCGAAGCACATACCTTAGCTTATCAGCTGACTTATGGTTTAGTTAAAAAAGCTTATAAGCTCGATTAAGGAACTTGAACTCGGTTTAATATACACAAGGATAACCTTTAGCGCTTAAAGCAGCTAAAGGTTATCATTAGTCTAAGTAAATGATGGAATAATAAAATGACGTTAAATAAAAATATCACCACATTCACTGCACTCCCCTTATTAATGGCCTTGATTAGTGCTTGTGACGATGAGTCTTCTAAATTTAATACAAATACAGCTACAGATAAAAGCGTACAACAATTATCATCTGTAGCTAATATAGCAGTATCCAACCCATCAAAATTTTTTCGAAACCAACAAGCTATTTACGTAAGTTATTACGATCTTGGTTTATCTTCTACCGATAAACACCTCGATCAACTACAAGTTACACAGCAAAAAAATATTATTGCTAGCCAAGCAATAGATATCGACTATAGCGGTGAAAATGACGGCATTCTATTTCTAAGTGATATGAATGCCGGTCAAACAATTAGTTTTAATGTTAGCAAAACAAGTGAGCTTGTTAAGCACAAAAGCACTAAGTTAACACAAGCCGAAATATCACATAAAACTCAAGGTAAGTGGACTGCGCACACCAAGCCGCCAAAACATAAACCTGCAGATGAATTTCAAGAATATGTTGGTGGTAAATTCACTAATGTAAACGAATTGACACCACCGCCACAATATACCGACCACTCTAATTGGATACGATATGAAGGCCCTGGCATAGAGTCGGATAAAGTAGGCTATAGAGTATATTTAGACTGGCGCAATGGTTTTGATATTTTTGGTAAAAACACAAGTGAACCTGTATTACAGAGAATTGGTCTTGATGGGTATGAGTCTTACCATCATATGCAAGATTGGGGCATGGATATCCTGAAAGTGGGTAGCTCGTTAGGTATGGGCGGCTTTGGTTTATGGTCAAATAACACCCTGTCATTGATCAATAATGTAGATAGTTGGCAAGCAAAAATCACTGCCAATGGTGATTTATATTCTGCTATTCAAATTAACTATAATAACTGGAAAAATAGCCTAAATACGCAAGACTTTAGTGCCAATATATCTATGTTAGGTGGTAGTCGATTAGCTAAAGTGAATTTGGCGTTGACTAAAGACATAGAAAACATGGCTGCCGGTGTAGTAAAACATAAAAACACTGAGTTTATCCAAGGTAACACTGATATAACCAACAAAGCATACAGTTATATTGCTAGTTGGGGCAAACAAAGCCTTGATGGCTCAATGTTAGGTATGGCCGTCTTTTTCAAAAAAGGTGATTTAGCCCAAATTACTCAAGATGATAAAAACTATTTAGCCATACTCAAACCGCAAGGTAGGGAAAATCAGCAACAAGTAGATTATTATTTTGCTGCCGTCTGGCAACCTGAAAGTGGTATAGCAACTAAAGCTGATTTTATTAACTATTTAGAGCAAGAAGCCGAAAAACTTACTATACAACCACGTATAGATATTAACAGTGCTTTGACAACCGAAGAAACCGCTAAACCATTAACCGCCGACAGTGCCTTAAATTGGAGCAAGGCTTTAGCAGACTCTGAACTCTCCAGGAAAACTTTCAGCTATAACTATAATGGCTGGGATATCCATCGCAAGCGTAAGCCAAAATTTGAATACGACATTATTGGTATGGTGCCTATGTCATACGAGAAGTTAGCAGAAATAACTGGGGATAAAAAGTATCAAGGTATCATTAAAAAAAATACCGGCTCATATATTAATAAACAGGGTGAGATAGGTCGTTATAAGTTGAGTAATTATAATATTGATAATATAGCGCCAGGCCGCAATTTATTAACGTTATTTCAACAAACCGGTAAAGAAAAATACCGAATTGCTGCACAAACCTTGCGTAAACAATTAAGCCAGCAACCCAAGACCGAAGAAGGAGCTTTTTGGCATAAGAAAAAATATACAAGTCAACTTTGGTTAGACGGTGTTTATATGGGATTACCTTTCTTGACTGAGTATGCCGTCATGTTTGAAAAAGGCCAACAGCAGCAACACAGTTTTGAAGAAGTAGTTAATGAGTTTATTCTCACCCGAAAATACTTAAGAGATGAAAAAACAGGCTTGTATTATCATGGCTGGGATGAAAGAAAACAACAAGATTGGGCTGATAAAAATACCGGTTTATCAGAGGAATTCTGGGCAAGAGGTATGGGTTGGTTGGCTATGGCGGTTGTTGATGTGCTTGATGCTTTGCCAGCAGAAAATAACGAACAGCGACAAGTATTGATTGATATAGCTCAAGAAATTGCAGCCGATATCATCAAAGTACAAGATAAAAAGACAGGAACATGGTGGCAGATACTCGATAAACCAAACGAGATAGGTAACTATCGTGAGTCTAGTGCTAGTGCTATGTATACCTATTTTTTGGCAAAATCTATCAGCAAAGGTTACATATCAACAAATTACAAAAAGGCAACGTTAAAAGCTTATCAAGGCTTGTTAGATAACTTTACCCTTGTTCACGCCAATGGTGAAGTAAGTATGACTCAACAGTGTTATGTTGCCGGTTTAGGTTTCGGCAGAAATGGCAGTTATCATTATTACATGCAAGAGCCAATATATAATAACGACCCAAAAGGTAACGTACCTTTTATTTTAGCTGGTCTAGAAATTTATAAACTGCTAAATAAATTGTAAGTTTATTTAAGGTAACTCTTAGTTATTGACTAAGTATCCAAATTGACTCTTTGGATACTTAGATTTTAATCAAAGCTGACAGTCCCTAAAGCCACTATACTGGTCATAGATACTAAAAATCAAAGCGACCGCTCATTCGATATACAGGTTAATAACAACAATTGATTATTGTCTACTTATAGCGATAACGGTTTTTCAAAATTTTTCTAAAGACATCTGGAAAACATATCAACACTAGTTTATAAACTATTCAGTTTACGTCTTTATAGTTTACAATTAGATTAACTACTCTCTTTAATACTTAACCATGAACTTATCGCAACTGGACTTAAACTCTTTGCTCATACTGAAACAGTTAATTGTGGAAAAGCATGTATCCAATACTGCTTTGTCTTTAAATATGAGCCAGTCTTCAGTGAGTCGTGCATTGCAAAAAATGCGTGGCTTTTTTAATGATGAATTATTAGTTAGAACAAACTATGGTTACGAACTAACACCAAAGGCAGAAAGCTTAAAACAAGACTTAACCGAGGTTATTTCTAGTCTTGAGCGTTTAGTACACAAACAAAAATTTTCACCCGAAACGGTTACCAGTACAGTGCGTTTTTTTGGCTTACAGCCGCAAATTGACGCATTAATACCTGCTTTTATTGCCAAAGTAAGAATAGAAGCGCCTAACTTAATTGTTAGCATAGATACGACACCAAAGCGTCATTTTGAGGCACTGATCGCTGGCGATGTCCACTTTGTTATGTCCTCTCATGAGCCTCCTACAGGGGAACAAAACATCCACCGTATGACGTTAGCTAAACGTGATTTTAGGCTGCTAATGAGCAAAGCACACCCCCTTGCTGCCAAAGAGCTTACACCAGAAAACTTAATGCAAAGCCAGTTTGGTCAAATATCCTTACAAGGTGAAAAAAACATTTCATTTGAAGAGAAATTTCGTGCGCTTGGTTATTTAAAAAACAAACAAAGTTTACATGTGCCTGTGCAACTCTCTAACTTTAATTCTGCACCAAATATCGCCGCGGGTACTGATCTTATTTTTCATTTACCAACCCCCTTTGCCCTTGCTGCTTGCAAAGATGAACGTTTATGCGTGAAGGGAATACCCAAAGAATTACAGCTTAATTTTCAATACGTCTATTTGTACTGGCATAAACATTTTCATGATGACCCTATGTGTGAATGGGTGAGAAGTTCGTTTAAATCATTATTTGACGAAAAAAATAGCTTGGCATAACAGTACTATGCAGTTCCTGCATAACCATAATCTGCTTGTCGCATGATGAATATATTGCAAAAACCACCTTTTAAGTTTTAAATGCGAATCATTATCACTATATTTTATTTGAAGCTTCTATTTTATGTTTTCTGACAAACCTTTTGCACTTAACAAAGTAGCTAACGCCTTTGTGACACTTAGTCTTTTTTCTGTCTTTTCAATTCACGCTAATACGCAGAGTAAGGAGAATTCAGTTGTTAACGACGATAATATAGAAACCATTGTTGTCACGGCAGCCGGTCGTGAACAGTTATTATCTCAAGCAGCGGCTTCTATAAGTGTGCTTGATCGCACGGACCTAGAAAAAGGATTCTATAAAGACTTAACCGACGCACTAAGCAGTATTCCGGGCGGTACAGTTACTCGTGGTGGCTCACGTCGTGATATTTCTCTGCGTGGTCTGTCTGCTCAGTACACGGCGTTATTAGTTGATGGTAAAAAACAATCAGGCCGAGAAGCCCAACCAAGTAGTAGCGGTGGTTTTGAACAAGACTGGCTACCACCACTTGAAGCCATTGAACGTATTGAAGTCGTTCGTGGCCCAATGGCGACACTTTATGGCTCAGATGCCATTGGCGGTGTTATCAACATCATTACCCGAAAAGATTATCAACAGTGGCAAGGTAATATTCGTGTAGAAACTACCGAGCAAGAAAATAGTGATTCCGGTAGCCATAATCAAGGACAAGTTTACTTAGCTGGCCCAATAATTGAAAACTTATTATCAATGTCGCTGTCTGGCTTATATCAAGATCGCGAAGAAGATATAGTTGAACGTGGCTATGGCAGTAAAGAATTAGAAAACTACCGAGCAGAATTACACTTAACGCCAACTGAAAATGACCGTTTTTCGTTAGAGTTCAACAAGCAAGATCAAAAGCGTATTGCGACTCCGGGTAAATCATTACCCGAGGGTAGTCAGATAAGTGAAACCAATAATAATCGCGAGTCAATTGCCATTACTCACTCAGGTGATTATCAATGGGGCACTGGCACAAGCTACCTGCAACAAGAAATCGTTGAAAATGAAGGTCGTGAAATTACTGTTGAAAATACAAGTTTCAATACGCAATGGGCAGTATCTTTTGAACAAAACCATTTAGTCATTGGTGCGGCCTATATTAAAGAAGACTTGGAAGATTTTTCAAACGCTGCCGATGCCAGCACAATTCACAATGACCAATGGTCACTATTTGCTGATAACGAATGGCAAGCAACTGACGAGTTAGCCATTACCTATGGCGCACGTATTGATGAGAACGAAGTATTTGATACACGCATTAGTCCAAGAATTTATGCAGTATATAACGTAGATGAAAGCTGGATAATTAAATCTGGCGTTTCGACCGGTTATCGTGCCCCTGACTTACGTGACATGTCGTCAAATTGGGTGCAGGAAAGTCGCGGCGGTGATATTTATGGCAACCCTGACTTAGCGCCAGAAACATCGGTTAACACCGAACTTGGCCTTTACTTTAATGGCGCTAATGCGCTTACTTCAAGCGCAACTGTTTTCTATCATGATTTTGAAGACAAAATTAATCTCGTTAACTGTCCAGAAACAACCTGTGGCGTTGATGATGGACGCTACAACATTAACGTAGATAAAGCAGTAACGTACGGAGCAGAATTACAAGCATCTATGGATTTTTCCAGCGCTGTGTCTGTTAATGGCTCATACACTTATAGCAAATCTGAGCAAAAATCAGGAGACAATGAAGGGTTACCGTTAACTCAAGTACCAAAACATTTAGCTACAATTAATGCCAATTGGGCGATGACAGAATCGCTAAATTCATGGCTTAGAGGGACTTACCGTGGTGAAGACAGCCAAGCAATAGCTCAAGATTCACGCTCCGTTATAGCGCCTGCAATTAGTTTTGTTGACTTAGGTGCTAATTGGAAAATCAATAACAATATTACCTTATCGTTAGCTGTCTATAACCTGTTAGATGAAGAGACAACGTATGAAGAGTATGGTTATGTTGAAGATGGTCGTCGTTATTGGTTGGCTTTAAGCACTAAGTTTTAGGTCGCTACACAATTAATCCTCTAGAAATCCTCCTTTATTAAGAGATAAAAATGAAGAAAACGTTAATTTCGTTTTTCTGTTTAGCTAGCGCATCAGCGCTAGCTTTTGACGTTAAAACAGAAACAAATGCACAATATTTTGCTGATAAAGGTATGCAGCATGCTGAACTTTTTCCCGGCTTAGTCAATATTTGTGATATTGACTCGCCAATACGTGATTTGTCAAAACGAAAACGTAGTAGCACATCATCAAATAAGAAAAAAAATAAAACAAGGCGCTCTGCAGGTATTTCTGCGACTAAAGTATTTGATAATTTATATTTTGTTGGTACCGGTGGCGTATCTAGTTGGGTGATTAAAACCTCAGACGGTTTAATCCTGATAGACGCACTTAATACCAACAATCAAGCCGAACAATATATTGAAAAAGGCATGATTGCCTTGGGGCTTAACCCTGCCGATATCAAGTATCTAATTATTGGTCATGAACATGGCGATCACTACGGTGGCCAAGAGTATTTTGTTAGTAAATATCAAACCAAGGTGGTAATGGGTGATGTCGCTTGGTCTCGATTAGAAAACAATGAACTAACCGTTTTCAGTCCTCGTTGGGGCGCTAAACCTAAACGAAATATAACTGCCAAGGATGGTGACAAAATATCACTGGGTGATACCGATGTAGAAATTTATGAAACACCGGGTCATACGCCAGGCACTATCTCGTTAATTTTCCCAGTTTATGATAATGGCAAAAAGCACATGGTAAGTTTATGGGGTGGCACAGGACTAAATTACGGCCCTGATAAAGCACGTATTCAAGCCTACAGTGATGCTGCAACACGATTTGGTGATATTGCACAACAAAAAGATGTCGATATTTTTATGTCGAATCACCCAAGAAGAGATGGCTCCGCAGAAAAGTTGAAGATGATGCCTGAACGTCAAACAGATCAAGCTCATCCATTTGTTCAAGGAAAAAAAGTGGTCGCTAAAGCATATGATATGTTAGCAAGCTGCACTAAAGCCCAAGTATTAAGAATTGAACAGCAAAAAAATAAGCAATTAAAGGTTACTTTGTGAAACGTATTATTCAATTAAGCCAGTTTTGTATGACTCTATTGGCGCTCTTGGCCGTTATATTGCCGGCACAAGCCATTTCGATTAAACACCTTAAAGGTAGTGCAAACTTTAACGAAGTGCCGAAGCGTGTTGTGGTATTAGGTAATGCCAGTTTAGACGTGCTCGACCGATTAGGTATTCATGTCATCGGTGCGCCGCATTCGTTATTGCCTAACTATTTAGCCGATTATCAGCACAGTACTCAAAATACCGGTACAACGGCTGAACCCGATTTTGAAGCAATTTTCACCTTAAAACCTGATGTCATTATTGCTGAAAACAGAATGCTTAAAATCTACGATGATATTACGCAAATTGCACCAACAATCATGTTTTACATCGACAGTGGTAATTACTGGCAAGATGCACAAAAAAACTGGCGCATGCTTGGTAAGCTTTTTAATAAAGAAATAGAAGTTGAGGCATTAATCAGCGAAATTCAGCTAAAAATAACTAACATTGGCCAACAAGTTACTGAACAGCAATTAACAGCGCTAATGATCATGAACAACGGTAATAACCTCGCCATGTTCAATAAAGGCAGTCGATTTTCATTGATTTTTGACAAATTTAGCTTTGCTCAGTCATCAAGCATAAACATTGCGCCAATTAAAGGAAATCACGGTAGTTTAATTTCGTTTGAATATATTGCTGATGCCAAACCAGATGTTATGTTTGTAATGGATAGAGAGCAAGCTATTGGTAGAAGCTCAGGTAAAGCGCAAGCATTATTTAATAATCCTTTGGTAAATGCTACTCCTGCCGCTATCAACAATCGCTTAATATTCATAAACTCAAACGCTTGGTATATTTCAACGGGTGGCATAACGGCAACTGAGCTAATGATTGCGGATGCCCAAAAAGCACTACCATAATTAGTTGTCCGGAGTATAAATAACTCACCTTACTCAGGGGAGTTTCGCATTTTTAAAGAGCCGTGTTTTATGTTTTCCAAACAGCTGTATTCTAAACAGCATATTTTAGCTGCAAGTATATTTATTGTCTTAGCGCTAAGCTCGCTACTGCTTGGTGCAGCCAATGTAACACTTGCTGGCTTATTTTCTGGCGATGAACACGCTTATGATATTTATCTTATTTCGCGCATTCCAAGGTTGCTTGCCATTGTATTGGCTGGTGCAGGATTAAGCATTGCTGGTCTTGTTTTGCAGCAAATTATGCAAAATCGATTTGCCTCACCTTCGACTACAGGCACTATAGACTGTGCTTTGTTAGGTTATGTGGTTAGTTTAATTGTCTTACAGCAAGCATCGCAGTGGTCGTACTTAGCTGTCATTTTTACCTTTGCCGTTTTTGGTACTTTGTTATTTGTTCGCATATTACAGCAAATTCAATTTAAAAGTGTCGTGATGGTACCGTTAATTGGCATTATGTATGGCAACGTTGTTTCTGCGCTTACCACGTTTTTAGCGTATAAAAATGACCTAGTGCAAACTATGTCATCTTGGAGCATTGCTAACTTTGCCAGTGTTCTACAAGGCAACTACGAAATTCTATATTTGGCGATACCGGCATGCCTACTAGCGTATTACTATGCTAGCCAATTTAGTGCCGCCAGCATAGGTCAAAGCTTTGCCAAAAATATCGGGCTAGATTATCAAAAAATCGTTTTTATTGGTGTTGTGCTTATTGCGATCAGTACCGCCAGTGTGGTGATGATTGTTGGTGTCATCCCCTTCTTAGGGTTAATCGTGCCTAATATAGTTTCATTATTTATGGGCGACAACATGAAAAGAATACTACCATGGACCGCTTATTGGGGAGTGATCCTTGTATTAGCGTGTGACATTCTTGGTCGCTTAATTATTTTCCCCTATGAAATGCCAATCTCAATGATCATTAGTATTTTTGGCGGTATTGTCTTTATTTATTTGGTATTAAAGGATAAAGCCAATGCGTGATAGGATAAAAATATCCGTCTTGGTATTTGCTTGTCTTGGCATCATTAGTTGGTTTATCGGCCAAGGTTTAACCGTTGATAATTATCAGTTTTTCTTAAAGCTGCGTTTTCCTAAGGTGCTGGCAATTGTCTTAGCAGCCATTGCGATTTCCGCTTCGTCATTAGTTTTTCAAACCATTACCAATAACAGAATTTTAACGCCATCCATTTTAGGATTTGATAGCTTATATTTATTAATACAAGTATTAATCGTTGTGGGTTTTGGTACGACTAGCGTGTTGGTGATTGACGCCATACCTAACTTTTTACTGTCAACCACTGTAATGATTGGCTTTTCATTACTACTGTTCCATTTTTACTTTAAACGTGGCAGTAGCAATATTTTTACCTTGTTATTAATTGGCGTTGTCTGTGGTAGTTTATTTACTAGCATGGCAGGATTTTTAACCATGTTGGTTGACCCTAATGAGTTTGCGGTAATCGAACGTGCTATGTTTGCTAGTTTTAATAATATTAATGCCGCTTTAGTGTATTGGTGCACCATTCCACTTGTGCTTTGCTTTGCCTATCTATTTTTATCGTCTAGAAAACTCGATGTACTCTGGTTAGGGCAAGATAATGCTACTAGCCTAGGCATAAACACAAAACGTTTAACAAAGCAGATGATGGTGGTGATCACCATTATGGTAGCCATAGCGACTGCGCTTGTTGGTCCCGTGTTATTCTTTGGCTTAATTACGGTAAGTTTAACGCGAGAAATATTTGATCGCTTTCAGCATAACTTTTTGATTATTGCTAGCAGCTTGCTTGCAGTATTTTTCCTCGTATCGGGCCAGTGGTTTGTAGAAAAAGTGCTGACATTCCAAACCACGATTAGCGTTATTATCAATTTAGTCGGTGGTAGCTACTTTTTGCTGTTGCTACTTAGAAACAAAATTAATTAACTTTACCAAGGTGTTGTTGTGATTAAGTTATCAGGTTTATCAAAAAAGTATGGCGAAACCTTTGTGGTAAAAAATGCCGATGCTATATTTCCTAAAGGTGAAGTAACCGCCATTATTGGTCCTAATGGCGCAGGAAAAAGCACCTTACTGTCAATGGCCAGTCGTTTAACCGAAAGTGACGCCGGACAAGTACTGATTGGCGATAAGCTGCTGGCAGAGTGGAATAGTAAGGAACTCGCTAAGCACTTAGCTGTACTTAGGCAATCAAATAATATCAATATGCGCTTTACGGTTAGAGAACTGGTGTCCTTTGGTCGTTTTCCGCACTCGCAAGGACGTTTAACTAAAGCTGACTATACAATAATTGATAATGCCTTAAGCGAACTGGGTATCACTTACATCAAGGATAAATATCTTGAACAATTAAGTGGTGGCCAACGTCAAATGGCCTTTATTGCCATGGTAGTTGCACAAGATACTGATTATATTTTTTTAGACGAGCCACTAAATAACCTTGATATAAAGCACTCAGTAGAAATTATGCAAACCTTGCATCGCCTTGCCGCAGAGCTAAATAAAGCGGTGGTCATTGTTATCCATGACATAAATTTTGCTGCCAGTTATTCAGACAATATAGTCGCGATGAAAAATGGCGAGGTTGTTTGTGCAGGTAAAGTCGATGGAGTTATTAAAGAAGAAGTGATGGAATTAATTTACGAAATACCATTTGCCATTCATGTCATCAATGGTAAAAAAGTTTGTTTGTATTTTAACAGCTAATAAATTTAATAAAGCAACATCACATTAATTTTTAATGTCTGCTTATTGCTGCCTGTCTAGTTTAGTTAAGTTCTTATATTTAGAGTGTCAGCTAAAAATTGAGCACAACAAATAAATCTTAAAATTTTTAGGAGTCTATAAAGCTATGAGAAACAAAATTGATAGGCGTTATAATGTGAACTATACTTTTGTCATATTAATATGATTTCAACCTACAACAATTGTCTGAAATCTCAAGAACTTTTCAACTAAAAGCAATTATTTTTTATATACAAGCTCAATATTTATCAGTAATTAATACCTGTGCAGCGGCCATATTATAGGATTGCTTTTGATTTTTTTTAATAAATTACAGACTAAGTTAACTCCCCTTAAATTGATATTTTTACTAATGACCTCAATTGCTTCACAAGGTTATGCTTGTGAATCATTTAATGGCAAAGATATCCCCATACTATTTTTTCCACCTAAATTTGACTCAATAAATCCCGACAAAGATTATGTTTATCAATTAATTCAACTCATTTTAAAAAAATCAAATGACAAATTTGGTCCATGCGAAGTTACATTATTAGACCATAGACTCCCATTAAAACGCATAGAATTATACATACAAAAAAATCGCTTAATTGATATTGCAGCTTTCACTGTTACCAATGAAAGAAGTAGTAAAATGTTACCGATTGAAATCCCAATATCAAAAGGGTTAATGGGGTATCGCTTATTAATGATACACAAAAATGACGTCAACAAGTTTTCAAGCATAAAAAGGGTCTCTGACCTTAGAAAATTTATGGCAGGCCAAGGGACCGGCTGGGCTGATGTGAAAATACTAGAAACTAATAATTTGCCGGTATTAACAACGGGCAGCATAAAAACATTAATTGATATGTTAGCTCATAATCGTTTTGATTATTTTCCACGAGGCGCCTTGCAAATATCAACTGAAATAAAGACTTACCAAGATAAGCCCGTTATTATAGAACCAAGTATTGTATTACGTTACCCAAGTATGACCGCACTATACGTTAATTCCGATAACATAAAACTCGCAAAAAGATTAGAATATGGGCTAAAAAAATCCTACGACGATGGTAGCTTTGATCAGTTTTTTAATTCACATCCATCATCGATAACAGCACTTGCAAACCTTGATCTTGATAAACGTAAAGTATTAGATTTATGTAATCCTATTTTACCTACCTGGGTTCCCGTAAAGCAAAGTAAATACTGGTTAGAACCTTGGTCAGATAAAATAATAAACAATGACTGTGTTAATAACAAATAATTATTCTTTAAAAGTGAATGCTATTTTTATGAACAATATAACTCATCTGTAAATCACCTCCTTTTCACATAAAAACAACACTTGAACCATAACCGCAACCAATTGAATTACACGGCATTAAACGCACACTTCCTTTACTGTAACTATTAAATAGAGTGTTTTATGTACAAAACACTTGCTATTATTTGATTAAAGAATAAACTGAATTCCGATATTTATTCAAAATATCTAGTTAAGTATAAAATATTGGGTTTACTGTTTTCCGCCGGAAACATTTTTTTTACTTCAGAATGCCACCGGTGGCATAACTTCTTATTAACATACGACTCTATGAATAGAATGCGAAATCATAGCCATTTAAAGAACACTTAATATGGAAGTGAAGCGTTTATGAATACAGAGAGTTAGTGTTAAAGATTAAGCTTTATTAGCCCTTACCGCTATCGAAGTAAGTAAACCTTTAACTATAAAAAAATTATAAAAATTCAAGGTATATTTTATGAAAGTTAGAAACGTATTGTTAAATTCGTTAAAGCTCTCCTTACTTGCTTCGGCAATGAGCTCTGGTTCAGCATTAGCTTTACAAGCGACAGGCTTTGCAAATCAAAATGGTGGTACAACAGGTGGTGCCGGTGGCTCTGTTGTTTATGCCAGTACAGGAACAGAGATACACCAAGCATTATGTAGTAGAGCTGCTGATGACACACCAATTATTATCTACGTAGAAGGCACAATAAATCACGGTAATACCAATAAAGTATCAGGTGACAGTTGTAATACTGCCGATGGTGTTATTGAAATAAAGGAAGTCAGCAATGTATCAATCATTGGTACTGGAAATGGTGCACTCTTTGATGAGTTAGGCATTCATATTCGTAAATCATCAAATATTATTTTACAAAATTTACATGTTCGCAATGTAAAAAAATCAGGTTCACCGACCTCTAATGGTGGTGATGCTATTGGCATGGAAAGTAACGTATCGAATGTCTGGGTTGATCACGTAACATTAGAAGCCCAAGGCGGTGAATCTGATGGTTATGACGCATTGTTTGATATGAAAGCAGATACCACATATGTCACCCTTTCTTATAGTATTTTACGTAATTCAGGCCGTGGTGGTTTAGTTGGCTCTAGCTCAAGTGATAATTCGAATGGTCCGGTAACTTTTCATCACAACATCTATGAAAACATTGACTCTCGAGTACCGTTATTTCGCGGGCGTATAGGCCATACTTATAACAACCATTTTAATGGCATCAACAAATCAGGCATTAACTCTCGTGTTGGCGGTAAAGTGATGGTTGAGCGTAATTACTTTGAAAATGCTAAAGATCCATTAGGTACTTTCTACACCAATGACATAGGCTACTGGGAAGTACACGATAATATTTTCACTAGCTCAGTTGTTTGGACGGCTGACGATGATAAAAACCACCCCGCAGGCCCTAACGTAGAGTCAACAACCTCTGTGAGTATTCCTTATAGCTACAGCATGGATGATGCCAGCTGTATTCCTGAAATTCTTGCTGCGACTTCTGGCGCAAATACTGGTTTAGCTGTTTCTTCTGGCACACAAGATTGTGCAGTAACTGATGGTGGTGGCGATACTGGCGGTGGTGATACTGGCGGTGGTGATACTGACGGTGGTGATACTGGCGGCGGCGATACTGGCGGCGAAGTTGATTCAAGCGGTGAAAACTATTCTCTTACCGCTGGTTCTGATGGTAGCTCAAAAGGTGCAGGTAGCTATGGTAGTGTGCGTGATGGCGATGTAACTAGTTATTGGTCACCAAGTGGCTCTACTGGACGAATTTCTATTAAAGGTTTAACCCAGCCAATTAATGCCGTACGTATTATCGAAGCTTCTGGCTCTGAAGGTACTATCGGTGCATGGCGTTTAGTTGATAACGACAGTGGTGAAGTTTTGTCTTCAGGCAATGGTATTGATGGTGGGTACATCACCTTTACTGACACTTCAGTAGCGAAAATTAATTTTGTTATTGAGTCTGCTTCTGGCACACCAAAAGTAGCCGAGTTTGAAACATACTCTGCAGTACTTGGTGACACTGGTGGCGGTGAAACAGATAACGGTAGTGTCAGTGCAACAACTAGTGTTTCAGGCAGTGATGTGACAATTAGCTGGAGTAATGACAATATTACGGTAACAGGTCAAGAAATTTACCGTGATACTGATGCGGATTTAAATGGTCGTGTTCGTATCGTTGCTGGTGTCATTGGTAATAGCTTTACTGATAGCGATGTAGCTGATGGTAATTATTTCTACTCAGTTAAAATAACAGGCGATAATGGCACACATTATAATTCAGCAGCCATTGCTGCCAACGTAACAACGTCAACACCGGTAAGTGAAGTATTTGAAGAAAATGCTAACGGATTTTGTCTTGTTGACGGCGCAGTTGAAAGTGATCATAGCGGTTATACAGCAACAGGTTATGCTAATACTGATAATGAATTAGGTAAAGGCGTAACTTACGCCATTTCTGTTACTAACTCCGGTACTTATAGCTTATCTTCTCGTTATGCAAATGGTTCAACAGACCGCCCTGCTGCGATAATTGTTAATGATACTTTATCAGGTAACTTATCATTTACAGGCACTGGTGCATGGGGAGCTTATACTTCAACAGGTGAAATTACGGTCACTTTGTCTGCCGGACTAAACTTTATCCGTTTACAAGCAACAGGCGACTCTGGTTTAGCCAATATAGATAACTTAACCGTTACCGGTATTGACCCTGAAGCTGGAAATTGTAATGGTCAAGTAGGTGATGGTGACACCAGCGGTGGTGATACTGGTGGTGGCGATACTGGCGGTGGGGGTAGTGAAATTGTTTACCCAAATGCCGATTGTGCTGAATTAATCAATAATGATTCAATTAACTGGCGTGAATCTTCATTACAAACCGATCAAGAAATTGTGCAATGTTTGTCTGAATCATTAGGTAGTGCGGTTGGTTATGGTGAAAATGCTACGGGTGGTTATAACCCT
>Ga0105356_10001297_pt1 | contig 24713 bp, 17 predicted proteins | sample GOMGulsemesocosm_3_FD_83502 | JGI IMG/M metagenome (GOLD analysis project Ga0105356, IMG submission 83502) | Methane-oxidizing microbial communities from mesocosms in the Gulf of Mexico - GOM9D Gulf of Mexico | ecosystem: Environmental > Aquatic > Marine > Cold seeps | place: Gulf of Mexico... | reverse complement strand
TCCTATTAACACCCATCAACCACTGTAAATATTAACAGTTATTAAATCATAGTTTTTTATTAATTTAAACATGCACTAATAAAAAACCAGATAACTCATCGTTATCTGGTTTTTAAAAGTACGCTATTAAACGTATATCTATTTACTGAGCATTATTTTTTTCGGCTTCTACTTTAGTAAAGCGACCTAACCAATTAAATACTTCGCTATACCAAACTTTCAAGTTATCTGGATTGCGAATATGATGGTCTTCATCTGGAAACATCACTAAGCGACTTTCAATACCTTGGCGTTGTAATGCGGTAAAAGCGCCTAAACTTTGTGCATAAGGCACACGATAATCTAACTCACCTTGAATAACTAACATCGGTGTTTGCCAATTTTTCACAAATTCTGCAGGATTAAATTTATTATAATCGTCACTACCTTGCCAAACAGGGCCACCAAGGTCATGCTCTGGGAACCATAACTCTTCCGTTGAAGCATAAAAGCTAGGCATATCGTATAAACCAGCATGGTTGATAATACACTTAAAACCATCACTCCATTTGCCTTCGATCCAGTTCATCATATATCCACCATATGATGCACCTAATGCACAAGCGTTATTACTGTCTAACCAAGGTTGTTGTGCAACCACGGCAGCAAAACCTTTTTGCAAATCTTCAAGTGGCTTGCCACCCCAATCTCGGGCAATCGCATCAGTAAAGCCTTGTCCATAGCCAGTTGAGCCATGAAAATCGATCATTACTACGCCATAGCCTTGTGCAGCCCATAGTTGAGCATTCCAACGGTAATGAAACATATTACCAAAACTTCCTTGAGGGCCACCATGCACTAAGAAAGCAACGGGGTATTTCTCACCTTCTTGATAATTTGCCGGTTTTAACCAGTAGCCAAAGACTTGTTCATCATTCCAGCCTTTAAAGCTAAATTGCTCATATTGTGCCATTTGAATATTAGCTAATTTTTCTTTATTCACTTCAGTTAACTGAGTGACACCAAAACCATCACGACCGATTACAAATACGTCTTTGGGTGTAGCTAAAGTATGACGGGTGAAATAAATGTTATTACCAATTACTTGCACGTCACCAGCTATACCTTGATTGTAAACTCGATTAACACGACCAAATTCTGGATGAACTTCAAAGATACTTTTTTGACCAATATCTTGCGCTGTCACATATAAATTACGACTATCATCTGAAAAAGTTAATTCACTGACCGATCGATCCCATTCAGTGGCAATGCTTTTAACCTGCCCTGTATTATTATCACGTACTTTTATTGAAAATTTATCTGACTCGTATCCTGGTGTTGCCATCGCCAAATAAGCTAAATAGCGACCATTATTTGAATAGACAGGTTTTGCATCCCACGCTTGATTTTCTTGGGTGATATTAACTAAAGTTTTGTCTTGTTTGGATAAATTAACTTCAAACAAATCAAAATTAGTTGTCCATGCTTGATCTTTACTTGGATATTTAGCAGAGAAAACAAGAGAATTACCATTGGGATGAAAGTTCACTTGACCCATACCAGCAATATCACTTTGCCAGTTTGGCATTAAATCAGTTGCTTGAGTGATCAGGCCTGTTTGTACTGATTTAGCTATAAACAAATGATTTTTATAGGCGGTATTCCATGTATCCCAATGACGCACCATTAATTCATCGTAAACTCGTACATTGTGTTTTTTCTTTGCGTCAAACGCTTGAGCATTAAGTGTACATTGAATATCTGCACAACCAGGTTTTACCGTTAATGACAGCGCAAATGATCGACCGTCATTACTAACTTTAAAGCCGTTAATATCTAAAGCTAAGTTAGTTATTTGTTGCGCTTCTCCGCCAGAGAGGTTTAGTTGCCAAATTTGTGAGCTACCACTGCGACTAGACAAAAAGTAAATGCTTAAACCATCACTGGCATAAATCACATTACCTTCAGCTTTACTATGACTGGTCAATTGACGCACTTTACCTGTGGTAATATTTTTAAGGTATAAGTGATTATCCGTTGCTCGTATGCCTTTTTTCACGCCATAGACTAAGTTGTCGCCTTTTGGCGAAACTACCATATTATGTACTTGATTAAGCTTTGTTAACGTTTCAACCGTCAACACTTCACCCATTGATACGTTCTCACTTTGCTCTGCAAAACTTGTCGGTATCATTGAAAGACAAGAAATAGCAGCAAGAGAAATAAATATTTTTTTCATTATTATTTTCACTTATTAAATAGATGATTCATTACTAAAGAATGAAACAAAACGCCCTATAATGGGCGTTCATTTTTAGACCTTTAATACTTAAAGTCATTAGCAGTTAAGTTGATTAGCCTTTTTCTTTTAACTTAGCATCAAGCTCTTCAATTTTAGCTTGCCAAATAGCTGGGCCGGTAACATGCGCCGATTCACCATGACTATCAACCGCAACAGTGACTGGCATGTCTTCAACTTCAAACTCATAAATCGCTTCCATCCCCATATCAGCAAAGGCAACTACTTTCGCTTTTTTGATTGCTTTCGAAACTAAATAAGCTGCACCACCAACGGCCATTAAATACACTGACTTATGACTTTTAATGGTTTCAACGGTTTTAGCTCCTCGCTCAGCTTTACCTATTGTGCCTAATAAACCTGTTTCAGCTAACATCATTTCAGTAAATTTATCCATACGTGTTGCTGTTGTTGGGCCCGCAGGACCCACGGCTTCATCACCAATAGCATCAACAGGTCCAACGTAATAAATAAATTTGTCAGTAAAGTCTACCGGTAGTTTTTCACCTTTAGATAACATATCTTGAATACGTTTATGCGCCGCATCACGACCGGTTAAAATAGTACCGCTTAATAAAACTGTTTCACCGGTTTTCCAACTGCTAACGTCAATTTTTTTCAAATCATCAACATTAACACGACGAACATTTTCACCCACTTCCCAAGTGATTTCTGGCCAATCTTCTAATTTTGGTGGTGTTAGATCTGCAGGGCCTGAGCCATCAAGGTGAAAATGCACATGACGGGTTGCCGCACAATTTGGGATCATCACTACAGGCTTAGACGCAGCATGTGTTGGTACAGAGTTAATTTTAATATCAACCACAGTCGTTAAACCACCAAGCCCTTGTGCACCAATACCGAGTTTATTCACACGTTCAAAAATCTCTAAACGTAATTTTTCTTCCGCTGTTTCTGCACCGCGATCAATTAGTTCTTGAATATCAACCGGATCCATTAAACTTTCTTTGGCAAGTACACCTGCTTTTTCAGCTGTACCACCAATACCTATGCCTAACATCCCTGGAGGACACCAGCCAGCTCCCATAGTCGGCAACGTTTTAACAACCCAATCTGCGATTGAATCGCTTGGATTCAACATCACCATTTTAGATTTATTTTCACTGCCGCCGCCTTTGGCTGCGATCATGATTTCAATGCCGCCACCCGCAACCATATCGATATGCACCACTGACGGGGTATTATCTTTCGTGTTAATACGTGCACCAGCAGGATCTTTCACAATAGAAGCGCGTAACGGGTTATCAGGATTTAAATAAGCGCGTCGTGTCCCTTCATCAATCATTTGCTGAACGGTTAAATCTGTTTTGTCCCATTGCACATCCATACCTACTTTGACAAAACAAGTGACAATACCAGTGTCTTGACAAATAGGACGTTGACCATGAGCTGACATACGCGAGTTAATAAGAATTTGTGCAATAGCATCTTTAGCCGCGGTGCTTTCTTCTTTATGATAAGCTTTTTCTAATGCTTGAATAAAATCTAGTGGATGATAATAAGAAATGTACTGCAATGCATCAGCAATACTTTCAATTAAATCTTGTTGTTTAATGATAGCCATGAGGATCTCTTTTTATTCAGAACTATGGTGTATTTTCAACGATATTAAATCAATTAAGCGAATCAATAGTTGAAAGTTATAAATTTGCCGATATCATACCCTGCTTGTAACTAGCTCGCCAGTACAAAGCAATACTTGTATAAAGGTCTAACAATTGCCAAATCATCATACCCAAATAATTACGATTAAACCTTTGCACTTTAGTCAAAATACTTTACCTGAAGAGCTATTCTCTATTATGGCACAGCAGGCTTGGTCGATGTGGTTAGATTCATGTGATAGTGAACATGTCGATAGCCAATACAATATTATGGTTTGGCAACCAGAACTCACTTTGATAACTGAAGGTGACATCACTACAATTAAAAACTTGAACACAGATCAATGCCAACAAAGTAATGCCGACCCGCTTGAGTTATTGTCGCAAGAACAAAATCAGCTCTTTTCAAATTATAAAATACCCAAAAATAGTGTACCGTTTATTGGTGGAGCGCTTGGTTATTTCTCTTATGATTTAGGCCGACGATTTGAGTGTTTACCTGCTCTTGCCATAAAAGATATTGAACTACCAGAAATGGCGATTGGTTTATATACTAAAGCTATTGTTTTTGATAATAAAAGCCAACAATATTTTCTTGTATGCGAGGAATCACAACGCCATGATCTTGAACAAGCACTTAAAACTGAACTAGCAGATAAGCATTCTAACCAAACAAAGCAAAAATTTAATCTTACAGTTCCTTGGCAGGCCAATATTAGCAAGACCCAATACCAAGAAAAGTTTAATACCGTACAAGCTCACTTACTTTCTGGGGATTGCTATCAAATAAATCTGACCCAGCGTTTTAGCAGTCAATATAAAGGTGATGAATATAGTGCTTATAAAGCCCTACGCCGAGAAAACAATGCGCCATTTTCAGCCTTTTTGCAATTTGAGCAGCACACTATATTAAGTATTTCTCCTGAAAGATTTTTGCAACTGCATAATAAACAAGTGCAGAGCAAGCCAATTAAAGGCACAAAAGCAAGAAGCGTTGATCCCATCATTGACCAGAAAAATACTATTGCCTTAAAAACTTCTGAAAAAGATAGAGCTGAAAACTTAATGATTGTTGATTTACTGCGTAACGATATCAGCAAGGTTTGTTTACCTGGTAGTGTTAAAGTCCCAAGTTTATTTGATATTGAAAGCTTCCCAGCAGTTCATCACCTTGTAAGTACTGTCGTAGGTGAATTAGCTGATAATTTTAAAGCGACTGATTTAATCCGTGGCGCTTTTCCTGGCGGCTCGATTACTGGTGCTCCAAAAATTAGTGCTATGAAAATAATTGAGCAATTAGAACCACATCGACGTAGTATTTATTGCGGCTCTATCGGCTATATATCTGCTTGCGGAAACATGGATACCAGTATTACTATTCGGACCTTAGTGTGTGAAAAAACATCAAATACTGGCGGTGATATTTATTGTTGGGCCGGAGGTGGTATTGTTGCAGATTCTGAGGTTGATGCTGAATATCAAGAAAGTTTTGATAAAGTAAATAAAATATTACCGATACTTGAACAGCTATAGATGAGAGTAAGTTGAAATGACGAAAAATGAATTTCTTAAAAGTTTTCAACTCAGTCATTTATCAAAATCTGCTCAGCAGGATAAATTATTAACTCAGCCCAATCAATTGATAGAATCAGCGGTGTTATTAGCCCTATGTGAAATCAATGGTCAATTAGCGGTGTTACTGACTAAAAGAGCCAGCCATTTAAAACATCATCCTGGTCAAGTGAGCTTCCCTGGTGGAAAAGTAGAAAAAACAGACAGTAATATCGTTGCGACCGCACTACGAGAAGCTCAAGAAGAGATTGGTTTAACTCATGAAAACATTAAAGTTATTGGTCAGTTACATCCCTATCAAACAATAACTGGCTTTAAAATAACTCCGATTATTGCTTTTATTGATCAGCTTCAACATTATCAATTAGATAAAAATGAAGTTGATGAAGTTTTTCATGTGCCATTAAGTCATTTTCTCAACATAAAAAAACATATTTCGATAAATGTTCAACATAACACTGGCAACCAAGCCGTTCACTTTATGCCATACAAGCACCATAACATTTGGGGCGCAACCGCAGCTATTATCAAAGACTTAGTTGCTCATTTGCATAACTAATAACTAAATAAGTTATCACTGGCACTTTATATTCTATAATATGACAGAAAGTGTTTTAGTCGCTGATAACTTTCAGCTACAATTACCGAAGATAATTTCACAATCGCTAAGCTTTGCGATTATTAATTCAGGTTTTATTGATGATTAGTGTATTTGATATGTTTTCTATCGGCATAGGGCCTTCAAGCTCTCATACCGTTGGACCAATGAAAGCGGCAAAATTATTTGTTGAACATTTAGAGCAACAAAACTTATTAACACAAGTTGACAGAGTTAACTGTGAACTTTTTGGCTCTCTTGGTCAAACGGGTATTGGCCATGGTACCGGTAAAGCGGTAATTTTAGGGCTTTTTGGTCAAGCTCCTGAAACGATTCCCGTTGAATCAATTGATAGTATTTTGGCGCAAGTTGTTGCGAGTGAACAAGTTAACTTACTTGAAAAAAAGCTGGTCAACTTTCCAAAAAAAGATGCCATTATCTATCATCGCCGTAAAACACTACCCGCTCATGCTAATGCTATGACACTTTTAGCTTTTAGTGATAATGAAGGTGACAGTAAAGTTATCTGGCAAGAAACCTATTATTCTATTGGTGGCGGCTTTATTGTACAAGACTGTGACTTTGAAAAAGAAAAAGACAAAGCATTATCTTTTCATAGCAATATTGTTCGTCCACATATTTTTAAAACAGCCGATGAATTACTTAAGCTAGCAACAGAAAAAGGCTTAAGCATCAGTACTATCATGATGGATAACGAAAAGTGCTTAAACAATGAAACCTTTGTCAGAGCAGAGTTAGTCAAAATTTGGCGAGCGATGCGTGAAAGTGTAGATAGAGGTATTCGTACCGAAGGAATTTTACCCGGCGGACTTAAAGTGAATCGCCGTGCTCCAGCATTACACCGTACGCTCACGGTTGAAAAAAACACCGATCCTCTTGCCGCGATGGATTGGGTTAATTTATTTGCTTTAGCCGTTAATGAAGAAAATGCAGCGGGATCTCGTGTCGTAACAGCACCAACAAATGGTGCTGCTGGTATTATTCCTGCAGTATTGTGCTATTACGATAAGTTTATCAATTCCGTAGACGATGAAACCTGCATTCGCTATTTATTAACCGCTGCCGCCATTGGTATTTTATATAAAACCAATGCCACGATTTCAGGTGCTGAAGGAGGATGTCAGGCCGAAGTTGGCGTTGCTTGCTCTATGGCTGCTGCTGCTTTAACTGAAATTATGGGTGGATCACCAATGCAAGTAGAGAATGCCGCAGAAATAGGCATGGAACATAACTTAGGCTTAACCTGTGATCCTGTGGGGGGATTAGTACAAGTACCTTGTATTGAACGCAATGCGATGGGCTCAGTTAAAGCTATCAATGCTTCCCGTTTAGCACTGAGAGGCACGGGAACACAAAAAGTATCTTTAGATAAAGTGATCAAAACCATGTGGGAAACGGGTAATGATATGAAAACTAAATATAAAGAAACTTCCAGAGGTGGATTAGCCGTAAATATCATCGAATGTTGATTTTACTGATTTAGAGATATAAAAAAGCCAAGATAATTGAATTACCTTGGCTTTTTCATTTAAAATATTCCAAAATAATCGTTTACTTAACCGGCAGTTTAATATTAGAAAATAATTCTTCAATCTCATGGTTATTTTTCAATAATACAGCTCTGGTCACTAAGTCACGATTTAAGTGCGGTGCAAAACGTTCAATAAAGTCAAACATATATCCACGTAAAAAGGTGCCTCGTCTAAAGCCAATTTTAGTGGTACTTGCTTTAAATAAGTGACTTGCATCAATAGTCACTAAATCATTGTCAATTTTTTCATCCATCGCCATCGTCGCAATAACACCAATACCAACACCTAACCTAACATAGGTTTTGATCACATCAGCGTCTGTCGCAGTAAAAGCAATTTTAGGTTCAACACCTGCTTGACTAAAGGCATTATCTAACTCAGAACGACCAGTAAAACCAAAAACATAAGTTACTAATGAATACTTAGCAATATCTTCAATAGTAAGGTTAGTTTTATTGGCTAACGGATGATCAGCACGAACAATGATACTGCGGTTCCAGTGGTAGCATGGCAGCATGATCAAATCATTATATAAATGAAACGATTCAGTCGCAATTGCAAAATCTGCTTCGCCTTTAGTAGCTGCTTCACTAATTTGTGCTGGTGTTCCTTGATACATATGCAAAGAAACCTTTGCATATTTCTTCATAAACCCTTGAATAACTTCAGGTAAAGCATATCTCGCTTGAGTGTGAGTTGTAGCAATTCGTAATTTACCTTCATCTGGCTGAGTATGCTCACGAGCAACCGCTTTTATCGCTTCAACCTTAGACAATATTTCAGTAGCTATGTTAATGACTTCTTGTCCTGGTGAAGTCACATGTGTGAGATGTTTACCGCTTCGGCCAAAAATCTGAATACCTAATTCATCTTCAAGCATTCTTACTTGTTTACTGATGCCCGGTTGTGAGGTAAACAAACTTTCTGCGGTTGCAGATACATTCAAATTATTATTCTGTACTTCGACAATATAACGGAGTTGTTGCAGCTTCATAGTGATGATTCAGATTGGCTTATTCCAAAAATATATACTTAAATAAAAATTTATTCCATAACTAATTGCACTAAATGTAAAATTATTTCATAAATTTAATGTAAATAGAGTTAATGTAGGAATATTACATCAAATAAAGTTATTTTCAGGACAAAAGTTGCATAAAGACGCATAGCTCTAACTTTCTGAGATCAAAAATAAAAATAAAAATGAAAACATCATCATAACCCTATGCTTAGCCGGACATTTTTTGTAGACTGAGAATAAGTTGTTTCTATTGATAAATTGAGTATGAATTATGGGTATTATTATAGGCTTAGTTATTGCTTTGATTGTCGTGGTAGTAATCGTCAACGCAATACAGCAACATAAAGAAAAGCAAGAAAAAGAAAGGCGACAAAAAGCCGCAAAGCAAAAAGCCGTTATTGATGAAAATGAAGAGTTGATCATTAACTTAGCACATTTGCCGCCAAACCCTAATATTGTAGAAATACTCAACCGGAGAAGTTTATCGGCAGCTAAAAACATGAGTCAAATACTGCCCGAGTCAAAAGCAATAAGAAAACGGGTTGATGAAATGGAAGCCCGTCTGAGTGCTTCTGAGGATTTATCATCAAATGGCATGCCTGAAGAAAAATTTGTCTTACCTGATAACGAGCAACAACTTGTTCTTGTATTACAAACGATTAAAAAACTTAGAGCAACTTTAAAGTCAGAGCAAGCGAAAGGTTCATTGGATGCACAAACCTTTATGCATGAAGATCAACGCCTTGATGCAATGCAGCTAAAAATAGGTGTAGAAAGTTTGTTTAAACGTGGTATGCAAGCTTATCAAAAAGAAATGTTAGGCTCAGCACGACAATACCTTGAAAAGGCCTTACAAACATTAGCAAGTCACCCTACTCAAACAGAATATGCTACTTCTAGGCGTGAAGAAGTTGAAAGCCAGTTAGAAGAAATAACCAGTGCTTTGAAAAACACCAATGCCCAAGATGCTGAGAAGAAAGCAAAATCCGAAGAAAATGAATTGGATTTATTATTTCAACCTAAGAAAAAATGGTAAGAGTCGTACCCAAACAATTTCAAAGCCAGCAATATGCTGGCTTTGTTTTATCAAACAAAAACTCTTTTCCCCGCAAGAAAACACCTGATGTCTAAACCTGCTGCAATCACTCTACCTTCTTTCCTTAGAAGAATAATAAAAGCTTATGCATTAAAGGCTCAAATAAGAACATTAGGGTGTGAATTGTACCGTATTGGTCGCTCCCGTAATTGGCAAATAAAAGCTTCACCAGAACAAATTAACGAAGTGATTATCTATATTGAACAATCGAATGAAGACAGTTGGTTATGGCTAGCTAAGTTGCTTAGAATAAAAAATCAGCAACTTACTTATAGCGCTATTCTCAATATTGCACAAAAGAACCCTGGCATTACTGTGAATGAACTTATGGCTAAAACCGATTGCACAGTTGCCAATGCTAGAAAAGTCATCGATGAGCTAGAGTGGTTGGAATAAATTTTACAGTCTCATTTCACATTAGACTTATATCTAAATCAAAGGATAACTATAGGAATTTACACATTCCACAGCCCAACGGATCTCCAATTCTTTCGATATAACCGAAACGCTTATAAAACCCCTCTTTTCCTTTTGCTGCGAGTAGCCCAATAGTAGATCCTTTTTTAGCCGCTTTTAATAAATAGCTCTCAATATGTTCCATAACCACGTTTCCTAAACCAGTATTTTGGAATTGTGGATCAACAATTACATCTTGAATATAAAAATACATATGGCCATCGCCAACCACACGCCCCATAGCAACCATTGTAGATTGATGTAAAATCGAAATACAAAAAAGAGAATTTTTTATACTTTCCTCTGCAAGTTCAAAATCAATTTCCCCCCAACCAATCTTTTGTCTTAGTTTGACAAAATCTTTTACATTAAGCGTAGAAGTACTCACGGTATATTCTTGATATGACACATTTCTCTCCATTTAAACGACTTTATTTCAGATAATAAAAAACCGAGCGATAACTCGGTTTATTAATCTAACATGCTATAAAGTTTACTTTGCTTTGGCTTTCGGCTTTGCTTTAGCTTTAACGGCTTTTTTCTTTGCTACTTTTTTCTTCGCTAAGGTTTCATTCCATTTACCATCAGTATAAATGGCTGTCCAGCCAGTTGCTTTACCTTCAACTTCCGTCATCACGTATTGCGACTTATTTTTACGGCTATAACGAATAACAGCTAAGTTGCCTTCTGGATCTTGTTCTGGCGCATCGGCTAAATAGTAAAACTTAGCCGAAATACGGTCCCGAAAACGCTTTAATTCAGCTACTTTCGGTGCTCTGGTTTCTCTAGAGCGGGGGAAAGTATTTGCCGCAAGGAAAATACCTGCAGCACCATCTCGTAAAACGAAGTGTGCATCAGATTTTTCACATTCAAGCTCTGGCAATTGCACCGGGTCTTCTTTAGGCGGCGCAGCTTCACCGCTAGCAAGCAGCTTACGGGTATTTTTACACTCACTATTGGTACAATCAAAGTACTTGCCAAAGCGACCGTTTTTAAGTTCCATATCAGCCTGACAACGATCACATTCTAAAACAGGGCCATCATACCCTTTAATTTTAAACGTGCCCTTTTCCACTTCAATACCATCACAAACCGGATTATTACCACAAACATGTAATTTCCGAGTTTCATCAATCAAGTAGCTATCCATTGCTGTAGAACATTTACTACAACGGTGCATAGCACGTAATGCTTCAGTCTCTTGATCTTCAAGTAATACACTCACTGCTTCTTCACCAGGCGTAAGATTCATCGTTGTTGTACAACGTTCTTTTGGTGGTAAAGCATAGCCAGAACAACCTAAGAAAACACCCGTTGATGCTGTTCTAATACCCATTTTACGAGTACACGTTGGACAATCAATATCGGTTAATACCGGTTGATTATTCCGCATACCGCCTTCTTCAGAAGGCATATCGGCTAAGCTTAATTGCGCAGTAAAGTTTTTATAAAACTCATCTAATACATCTTTCCAGACAATATTACCTTCAGCTATGCCATCAAGCTCTTTTTCCATTTCAGCAGTAAAGTTATAGCTCATTAAGTTTTTAAAACTTTCTGAAAGACTATCGGTAACAATTTCTCCCATCTTTTCAGCATAGAAACGTTTTTTATCTAAACGCACATAACCACGATCTTGAATGGTAGAAATAATTGAAGCATAGGTCGATGGGCGACCAATAGAACGCTTTTCTAATTCTTTAACTAGTGATGCTTCACCAAAACGAGCAACTGGTTTAGTGAAATGCTGAGTTGGGTCTAATTTATCTAAGTTGAGTACTTCACCCACAGCTAAATCTGGTAAATGGGTATCGTCACCTTTCGATAGTTGAGGATGAACTTTAGTCCAACCATCAAACTGCATCACTCTGCCTTTAGCTTTTAAATCAAAACCTGCGGCACCGATTGTTAATGTACTAACGGTGTAACGTGCAGCTGTCATTTGACAAGAAACAAATTGACGCCAAATTAAGTCATAAAGCTTTTTAGCATCAGCATCAACACCTTCTATCAATGCTGACTCTAACTTAACATTTGATGGCCGAATTGCCTCATGCGCTTCTTGAGCATTCGCTTTACTACCGTATGTTTTTGCTTTTTCAGGTAAGTAATTATCACCAAAACTGTCACTAATATAGCCACGACACATTTCAACGGCATCTTTACTTAAATTAGTTGAATCGGTACGCATATAAGTAATGTGACCTGCTTCGTACAAACGCTGCGCTAAGCCCATAGTACGTTTAACACCAAAACCTAATTTAGTACTTGCAGCTTGTTGTAGCGTTGAAGTAATAAACGGGGCTGAAGGCGTACTTTTAGAAGGCTTATCGTCACGTTTAGCTACAGTGTAGGTCGCTGGCTCTAGCAGTGAAACAGCTTGCATAGCATCAGTTTCGTTAGTTGGCTTAAACGCTTTACCATTTTGATGAGTTACTGCTAAGGTCAATTCTTGAGCTTCTTCAGCATTTGTAGTGGTATCAGCACTAATTTCCCAAAACTCTTTTGGATCAAACGCCTTTATTTCGCGTTCTCGCTCTACCACTAACTTAACCGCTACCGATTGAACTCGACCAGCAGATAAACCACGTGCAACTTTTTTCCACAATAATGGGCTAACCATAAAGCCCACAACACGATCTAAAAATCGACGTGCTTGTTGAGCATTAACCCCGGGCATGCTTAATTCGCTAGGCGTTGAGAACGCCTGCTGAATAGCATTTTCAGTTATTTCATTAAAAACAACGCGTTTAAACTTATCGTCGTCACCACCAATAATTTCTTTTAAATGCCATGCTATCGCCTCTCCCTCGCGATCCAAATCGGTTGCGAGATAGACAGTATCAGCATTTTCAGCAAGTTTAATTAATTCGGCAACAACTTTTTCTTTACCCGGTAGAATTTGATAATTGGCTTGCCAATCTTTTTCAGGGTCAATACCCATTCGATTAACTAATGCTTGTTTATCGCGTTTCTGCTTATATTTTGCCTTAGCTGCTGGTGCCATTTTACGCACTTCAGCTGGTGACTTAGTGGCTACTTTTTTACCGGTACTACTGTGCGGCAAATCACGAACATGACCGACACTAGATTTAACGATGAAATTTTTACCTAGATATTTGTTAATTGTCTTCGCTTTAGCTGGCGACTCGACAATTACCAGAGATTTTGACATATACTTTTTAAATCCTAAATAGACCAATTCAATGTATTGGCTTTCATAATGAATAATTAATCTTCAAAAGGTTTACAAGCGAGCACTTATCAACCTGATTACCGTTCACAATGTTAAATTTTAATTAATTTCTCGAATTACTATTAGATATATCCGTAATTAAGCATGCTGACAAGTAATTATTTTTCTAACAACACTTTTTAACTTACCTTATTTACATTTTTCGGCGTAATCATAGTCGACTTTAAAAAAAAAATTAAGCTTCTATAGAGAATTTTTTCAAACTGCTGAGTTTTTTCACCTATAATAGCGCGCATAATATCGATAATAAGGTAAAGAATAATGACTAACGCAGTTTCCTTTATAGAAAAAGTCAAACAAAGTTTATGCCCTCCAGGTAATGGTGTATTTACGGTAAACACTGCCAAGGAGCGCAAAGAACGACTACACCAAGCGCTTTATGGTCAAACTGATAATATTGAGCAAGTATGGCAAAAGAGTTTAAATAAATTAGAAAATAGCTCAAATGCTGTTATTTTGGGCATTGCCTCAGATTGTGGTGGTGGCATATTACGTGGCGCAAATTGGGGACCATTATTTGTTCGTTCAACTTTATTAGCTCAATCCCCTCACTTAAACGCATTTGATTTAGGCGATGTACGTGTTATTCCTCACCTACTGCATGATAAATACTTAAACGAACCAACAATTGCTAATTGCCGTAAAGCACTTTATCAAAATGCTGACAGCGAGCTAGCTGTCAGTCCGTTAACCATCACTGAAGATATTTTACATGACTTTTATGCGGTTTATCCAAGCAAAGGAGTTTTCGGTATTGGTGGCGATCATTCGATCAGCTACCCATTAACCAAAGCATATTTACAAGCGAAAAAAAAACAAGGTAAACGTGCGGCTATCATTCATTTTGATGCGCACACTGACTTATTAGTTGAGCGTTTAGGCATCGATTTATGTTTTGGCTCATGGTGTACACATATTTTAGATGACTTACATGAAAAGAATCATTTGATCCAAGTAGGTATTCGCTCAAGCGGTAAGCCAAAAGAGCACTGGGAAGACACTTTTGGCGTAAAACAACATTGGGCACAAGAAATTAGAGAACATGGCGTAGAGCCTATTATTGCCAATATTTTAGCTCAACTAAAAAATGAAAAAATTGATGAGTTATATGTCAGCTTTGATATAGATGCCATCGATGAAGAGTTTGCCTCAGCAACAGGAACACCAGAGCCAGATGGTTTAACACCAACCGAGGCGATGGACATTCTGAAAGCATTGGGAGATAAATACCCAATAACAGGTGCCGATATGATGGAAATAGCTCCTTTTACCGACAGTTCAGGTCGAGGTGCAAGTAGTGCAGAAACGACACTTAAAGTGGGTGGTGAAATTTCAGCATATTTATTAGAGCAAATGGATAAAAATTAAGCTCCAATAATACTTACGCCATAAAAAAAACGCTCAGTTGAGCGTTTTTTTTATTTTAGTATCATTATTTCAATAGCTATTGAATAAGAATATTAGCTACAGGGTAAGACGTAGCCACACCACTTGGTGTAGTGACTTTCACCCATAAAGTACCACTTTTAGGTAGGTCCTCTTTTTCACCTTTAACAGTTACACTATAACCACTACCACCATTTTTATTGGAGTTAGGCCAAATATAAGTAGTTTCGCTCACCACACTACCAAAGCCAGCCACTGAAAACTCGACTTCACTTCCTGCTGGCATTTGTTGATTATGAAGATCAGAAATTATTACCGAAGCATTCGCGGTACTTTCACCAAAGATGATCAAATCAGCTCCTCCCGCAGGCTGTGTTGTCACAAATTGAGGGTTACTACCTGACATTACTAAAACAATACTGTCACGGACATCAATAGAGGTTTCTTCGGCACAACCACTATGACTTGGAATAGCACAAAGTACACCATTATATTGACCATCTTTAGGATCGTAGATACCATTTTGATTAAAATCAACCGGCTCTTCTAATTCTCCTCCAGCTTCTCCACCTGCATCACTAGGGTTAAAAACACCATCCTCATTATTATCAACAAAGGCCTCTGGTAAATCATAAGGGTTACCTCCTACGTCATTGCCAGAATAGGTAACATCAGCGCCGGATTCATCAAAGCTACCATCAGCATTACAAGGTTTACCCACGCCGCCAGTAAAGGCAGGAACTTCACAAACATCAAAACGACCGTTACCGTTTAAATCTGGGAAAGACTCTTCGCCAATAGTGGTTGCAAGAATAGTTGCACGACCACCGAGCTTTTGACCTAATGTATTGTTAATTTCAGGAGCATGTATAACATCAGGGCTTATACTAGCCCAATTATATTCATCACCAGTGTAATGACTTAACACATGCCCTTCTGGTTTAGGATTTTGACTACGCCAAGTCACTGAGCAAGCGCCCGTAACATCTGTAATACAACTTGCCCCAATTGTTTCAATAGAACCACCTTCAGTGGTGAAATATACCGTAGTGGGTGGTGGTGGATTATTAAAAGCGTCAGCTAATCTAGCAGTAATCTCAACTTCAGTACCATCAATATCCCAACCTTCTGGGTTTAAAACTGAAGCAGAAACCGACATACTATCTTGATCAGGAATGCCAGTAGATATTTTTAATTCACTTGATTGAGTTTGTACAACAGGATCACTACCATCTACCTCAGCAATCACCCGAATAGTTCGAGCAACTGCTCCAGAATTAACTACCGTTTGTACCAACCCTTCATTATTAGTTGTTGCCTGGATTGGGTTTAAAACAATATCGCCACCAGTACTACTTAATGAAAAGTTCACATTCTGATTATTGACTGGGTTGCCATTAGTATCTAAAACTCTAAAGATAATAGTTGCACTCTCAGGTCGTTCAGTACTTCCAGTACCTTGAATAGCAATATGTTCGGGGGTTGCTTCAACGAATTCAATACTACCCACATCAGCAGGTAAAACATTTACTACACCTGTTGCTGAAAGATTTACGCCGTTCACAACGGCATTAACAGTAATAGGATCATCACCTACACAGCCTTTAGCTAAATAGGTTGCACTTGCTTGACCGTTAGAGGTAGTGATTAAACTATCAATAGTTGCAGAAGGAACAACTTCTTCAGCACATACCGATGAAAAATTCACATCTACAGACTCATTAAAAAAGTCGCCACTTTCTGTTACTAACGATACTGAAACTACAGTAGTACCTCCAGCGGAAATTTGTTCTAAACTCACTGCAGCAATACCTTCTACAAATGGTTCGCCACTACCTATTCTGACCACAGTTACAGATGTGCCTTGAGTGGTAAAATCAATACTTGCTGTTTCACCAGATGCTAAGGTCGCAGTTACAGTTCCTGCCCCAGCAACATCGCCTGAATTTAATACAATAGTAGCAATACCATCACTATCAGTTAGTGCAGTACCAGCCTCAGGAGTAAAGTTTCCTAGCGTTGAAACAAAAGTAACGACTTTACTTGCTATAGCAGTTGTCCCCTGCATCACTGTCGCAGTTATTGTTGCTGGACTTTGATCAGTAACAAGTTCATCTGAAATGGATAAAGAAATAATAATAGGCCCGTCAATCACTGCTGAGCCATCAGAAGTGAAGCCAATCGTTGCTATTTCACCAGAAGCTAAGGTCGCAGTTACTGTACCTGCTCCAGCGATATCACCAGAATTTAAGACTATAGAAGCAATACCGTTACTATCTGTTAACGCAGTACCAGCTTCTGGAGTAAAACTACTCAATGTCGAAGTGAAAGTAACAACTTCACTTTTTACAGCAGTTGTGCCTTGCATCACAGTTGCCGTGATAGTTGCAGGACTTTGTTCGGTAACAAGTTCATTTGAAATGGATAAGGAAATAACGATAGGATCAGGAACAATAGGATCTGGATCTGTACCTCCACCATCTAAACCTCCATCTCCGCCCCCACAGCCAAGTAAAGTGGTGAATAACATAATAAAACTTAAGCGTCGAAGTAGCGCCATGAAGCATCTCCCTGATCATATTTTTAGTAGTAACCACTTAATACTAACCGAAAAAAAATAAAAAGGTCACTAAGAAATGAAAAAAAGCCTTAATTCTTAGGTTTTTAATCAATTAAATTACTGCTAATCTATAAATCGCAATATAAATCCGATGATATAACTAAAATATAACAACTAATAATATGACAATTAAAATATGACAACTAAAAAAAACACTAGTTTAACTACACGCATCGTTATCGGCATGGTCGCCGGTATTATTCTTGGTAGCTTGTTACAAGCACTAATGCCAAACAACTCTGATTTCATCATTCCATTAGGTTTATTCGATTTATCTATTCGTGGCTTTTTTGTTGATGGTATTTTTGAAGTGGTTGGTCAGGTATTTATTGCCAGTTTGAAAATGTTGGTGGTACCTTTGGTTTTTGTATCACTTATCTGTGGTACGTGCTCATTAAAGGATACGTCTAAATTAGGACGCATTGGTGGCAAAGCCATTGGTTTATATTTAGTGACAACCGCAATAGCGATAAGCTTTGCCATGACTCTAGCAATGGTATTTAGCCCTGGTGAAGGGGTAAATATGGTAACTAACACTAGCTTTTCAGGTCGTGAAGCTCCATCTCTAGCACAAGTATTCATTCAAATGTTTCCAAGCAATCCTTTTGCCGCTTTTGCTCAAGGAAATATGCTGCAAGTGATTATTTTTGCTTTATTGTTTGGTATTTCCATTGCACTAGCAGGTCAAGCTGGTGAGCGTATCGCTAAGTTATTTGAAGACTTCAATGTTGTGATCATGCGCTTAGTGACCATTTTAATGAACTTAGCTCCCTACGGTGTTTTTTGTTTGTTAGCAGGACTATTCACTGAAATTTCATTGTCAACTTTTGGTAATTTGATTGTTTACTTTTTAGTAGTATTTGGCGCGTTAGTTATCCACGGTACAGTCACTTACTCAATTATCTTAAAGATTTTCACGGGCTTAAACCCATTCACTTTTATCAAAAAAATGCGTGATGCAATTCTATTCGCCTTTTCAACCGCAAGTTCAAATGCCACTATTCCGGTGACGATGGAAACAGCAACGAAAAAGATGGGTGTACATAATTCAATTGCTTCATTTACCGTACCATTAGGCGCAACCATCAATATGGATGGCACAGCTATTATGCAAGGTGTTGCTACCGTATTTATCGCTCAAGTGTTTAATGTTGATTTAAGTTTAACTGATTACTTAATGGTTATTTTAACCGCAACTTTAGCATCCATTGGTACGGCAGGTGTTCCGGGAGTTGGTTTGATAATGCTAGCCATGGTATTAGACCAAGTTGGCCTACCTGTTGAAGGAATTGGATTAATTATTGGAGTTGACCGATTATTAGATATGACCAGAACAGCAGTAAATGTTACTGGTGATACTATGGTAACGCTAGTAGTGGGTAAGTCTGAAGGACAGTTTGATCAAGATATTTTTGCTGATGAAAATGCCGGACAAAATATTGAAGAAATTGATTTCACTGATTTAAAACATAATAATTAAAAACTTAAGTTCATAGCTAAAAGTTTGAAAATAAATACAAGGCTTTACCTTTTTATCAGGTAAAGCCTTTCTTTTAAGTAACTCACGTTAAATTTCCGTTGAGCAAATACTTTATCTTCAAGATTTCGTTCGGCGATACATTCAATATTACAGCCAGAAAACAAGCGTGCTACATCATTTTCAAAAATAGCAAACGGTGGACCTGACATTTCTTCAGATGGAAATTCTAATGTCACTAGAAATAAAGTCGTTTCATCAGATAAAAAACGGATAAGGTGGTGAGCATATTGCTGCTGCATGCTTTCAGGTAAAGCGATAAGTGCTGCTCTATCATAAACCCAATCAATCTTAGTGATGTCCTGCTGAGTTAATTGAAAAAAATCACCTTGCCATAACTCAACATTTTCATAAGAGAATATATTAAATGAGAGCTGACTTTTTTGACGATAATCTAAATCTTTTTCACTGAAGAAATCTCGACAAGCAATTTCACTCAACTCTGCCCCTGTCACTTTCATGTATTCGGCAAGCCAAACCATATCGAGTGATTTACCACATAAAGGTACAAAAACATGCTGCTGAGCTGCCGTCTCATTTTTATTTAGCAATGGCAATAAATATTGCTCAAGAAACGGATGAACCGTTTCTTGGTGAAATCCTAAGCTATTTCGTTCCCAACACTGATGCCAAAAAGACTCATTCATTACACTGATACTTTAAATAGATAAATTAACTTGGAAAGATACGATTATTTTGCCAAACCTTATTCACGATTGACTCAAAAGATAATGAAGCTGCTTTAGAGAATTTCTCTGCTAAGCCTTTCTTCGTTGCATATTTCACTTGCACAATTTTGTGAGATTTCGCTCGAGATTGTAAATAATCATCACTGGTTTGAATATCATCAACTAAACCAAGTTCTTTCGCTTTACTGCCAAACCAATGTTCACCGGTAGCTACTTTGCTAATATCTAAACTTGGACGATGTTCGCTAACAAAATCTTTAAATAAAACATGGGTTTCTTCTAATTCTTCAGTAAACTTATCTTTACCTTTTTGGGTGTTTTCACCAAACATTGTAACTGTGCGTTTAAATTCACCCGCAGTAAATTGCTCAAATTCAATGTCATTTTTCTTCAATAACTTGTTAAAGTTAGGTACTTGAGCAATAACACCAATTGAACCTAAAATAGCAAAAGGAGCTGAAATTATTTTATTCGCCACACATGCCATCATATAACCGCCACTTGCGGCAACTTTATCAACCGAAGCGGTTAAAGGAATATTATGTTGTCTGATCCTATCTAACTGGGATGAAGCTAAGCCATAGCCATGTACCATACCGCCGCCACTTTCTAGGCGAACAAATACTTCATCTTCTTTGGTTGCAACCGTTAGGATCGCTGATATTTCCTCACGTAAGGAGCTAACTTCTCGTGCATCAATACTGCCTTTAAAATCAACAACAAATAATCGAGCCTTGTTTTCACCTTCACCTTGCTCGGCTGATTTTTTTTCTGCTTTTACTTTTTCTTTAGCAAGCTTTTTATCTTTTTTCTCTTTTGCTTTTAATTCATCTTTAGTTAATAAGTGATGAATAATGTCTTCTTCTACTTCACTAAATTGTTCAGATAAGTCCTTTAATTCCAACTCTCCTTTTTTATTACTTTGCTTCATTGCAGAAGAGGCAACTACAGCAACAATAACAACAAAAGCCAGCACAAAAGTAACAACTTTGGCTAAAAACAAACCATATTCATACAAAAATTCCAAACTTACTCTCCAGAAAAATCAGTTAATTCAATATTAATAAATAATATATGGGGATAAAAAGACATAAAAAAACCCTCAAAATTGAGGGTTTTAAATTCATCTATCAATTTAGCTAGATATATTTATTGAGCAATTAACTCAGTATCAAGAATAGGAATAACCTTACCATCAGTAGCAAAGAAACTAGACACTTGCGTTTGCATCTCTACAGTAGCTCGTCCTGCAAATTCAGGGCTAGCAGTTACTCCTTCGTAATGAGTTGGGTTAAAAATGGAAGTATGATGGCCATATAAAAACCTAACGGCACCAGAAACGCTATTATCCGCATCAACTGTTGTTGCCGAAATAGCTGGTAAGCCTAATAAAGCAATTGTTGGCTCCGTACCACCTAAAGGTGAATAAGGTGTTCTATTAGTCACCGTTTGATCAGGTAAGTTATCAACACCATTACCGACAATTTCTATTAGATGAATAGGCGTTTGGGTTGCAGCTAACATATCAACATAACTAATAGGATCTCCTGAATCAGAGACAGTTTGCGCAGCAAAAGTAAAGGTAGCAAATACACCTTCAATTTCAGCTTTTTGTTCAGGTGTTAACGCAGCGTAAAATTGATTATAAACCGCTGTCAACTCATCTTGACTTGCGGTTGAATTGCCCATCCCATCTAGCGGATATAAAGAATCAACTGTAGCTTTAAATTCCGATGATGCGGCATATGCCAGGTTTGACTTAGCTAAATCTTCAAATGATGGAGAGTCCATGCCTACATGAACAAACATCAAGCCTGGAGCAGCAAAAGATGCAGCTGAAACTTGGAACTTGTCATCAATTGCAGGGCTTAGACTAGAGTTAGCCATGGCAACAAAATTAATGCCCATCATTGCCCCTAAAGAAACACCGCTAAAATGTACTTTTGAGCTATCTAGTTCTAAATCAATAGGATTACCAAGCGGATCAACACCACCCATAAAGTTTAAAGCAAATCGTAAACCTAGCATATCAGCTGTTGATTGACGGAAGTTATCACGATAAGTAGGTAAACTCGCAAGGTTAGCATAATGCAAGGCCGTTATTGATGCACTAATATCATCCGTGCCATCAAAGTTCAAATCGAAGCCACGGCTACCATGTAGTGGTAAATCAATAGCAACACTTGCTAAACCATTGATAGCAAGTGCTCCTGTTATTGTTAACATATGCTCTTTTTGAGAAGTTATACCGTGTTGTAAAATAACAATGGGCCAACCATTTTCAGGTTTAACAAGTGCTGGTAAGTTCATGGCAGCACGAACGCCATTCACAACGGCTAAATCTGGCGTTGTTAATTGCACATCAATTTTACCTGGATCACCAATCCATGGCATATCGCTAGCTTCGCTTGATGCTGGTATTGGGTTAAACTTGGTAATATGACGTTGAGTATCTAGTGCAAACACTGAACTAAAATCACGCAGGCCAAAGTTCTTACAAAACTCATCATTAGCATCTGGTTGCGCACTAAGTGCCGCTATAACCCCTGCATATTGTTCAGGATATTTGCCAGCAAAACCAGCGAGACTAGCACCTGAATCACAGTTCGCTTTAATACGACCATTTACTGGTGCCATAGGATTAGCCATAGAAGGCGTACCAAGATAATAAGGTAAAGTTACACTTCCTACCATATAGTTTACTGCAGAATATAATGGTATAGATGATGCTGGAATATTACCGGCTAAAATATCAGCAACCGAAGCTCCAGTATCTTGAATACCAATAGTTGGCACAGAGCCTAATTGAGCGTTAGCTGCCATAATAGCTTTAATGGAAGAGAACATATCTGTTGTTGATTGTGTTGTCATTGCCATAGTGTAGATTATGGAGGATTTTTCAACACCTGCAGAGCTTACTGCTGTTTCAAAACTATTAATCACAGCTTGTAAATCTAACTGTGCCTGACTACCTAGTGGATGAGTATTAATATCTTGCTGAACAAGTTCATAAGTAGCTGAGCCTGCAACTGCGTTGCCATTGCTATCTTGTAAGCTATCAGTCAATGCAAGTATATAAGTGGTTTTAGCTTTAAGAGGTTTTAAAGGTACAACAACAATACTGTTACCTGACTTTTGCGTGATAAAGTCTCCGGTAGGACCAAATGCCAACTCACCAACGATTTTACATGCTAAGCCGCGCGTTAATGTTGCACAATCAGCATCATTGGTATCTCCGCCCATTATAGCTTCAAAAACTCGTACAGAACTGGCATTGAAAACACTGTTACCATCAAGTGACGTACCTGATGGAAAATCAATATCAAGGACAAAAGGCTGAGCGATAGACCAACCATCATTGGTTCCTATAGCATTTTTTGGATCTGAATAATCCGGCGCAAGAAGAATATTCCCATCTTCATCAGCTTCATCCGGCATATGTAACGTGCCATCAGGTGTATCTGAAAATAACAGATCATTAGGTACAGATAAAACTCCATTTGAAGGATCAAACACTACCCTTGCAGAAAGCGTTACTGTAGGACCATTGTCAATAACGTCTTGTTTAACATCTTTAATAGATTCATCTTCACAAGCTGTTAATCCTAAAGAGGCAGCAATTGCGAGACCGAGAACTAGCTTTTTCATTATTTCTCCCCAGATACTAGTCATAATTTTTTCATGTTAGCCTTTCAAGTTACTTATGCATGTTATTTATAAATTAATGTTTTTTTGGTATGCATAAATATCAAAACCAACTGATTCGACCAGTTAAACTTAACCCAAGATTTAGCTTAGTGCTAGCTGTTTTTTCATTTATTAACAATAAACTTACTTTTTTAGCCTATAGCTTAAGTTTTACTCGTCAGCGATACCTGCACAGAGTAGAATCATGCATCGATAATTTTAGCTATTACTTTCTATGTTTGATTACACTTTTCAAAAAAACGCCTTAAACAATAAAACTATTTTAGTCACTGGTGCCGGAGATGGCATTGGCCGACAAGCCGCATTAACTTATAGTAAACTAGGTGCTACAGTTATTTTATTAGGTAAAACCGTCAGTAAACTAGAAACTGTTTATGATGAAATTATTGCTCAAGGCAGTGCTGAGCCAGCAATAATCCCTTTAGACTTAAAGGGGGCTACTAAACAAAACTATAAAGATATGTCTGACACAATTGCTAGTCAGTTTGGCAAACTTGATGGCGTATTACTCAATGCATCTGTTTTAGGTGAGTTAACACCTTATAGCCAAATTCATGAACAAATTTGGCAAGAAGTAATACAAGTTAATGTGACGGCTCAACACCTTATGGCTCAAGCATTATTGCCTACATTATTATTAGCTGATCATGCTTCTTTAGTCTTTACCACCTCTGGTGTGGGCAATCAGGGACGCGCTTTTTGGGGGGCTTATAGCGTATCTAAATTTGCTACCGAAGGATTAATGCAAGTTATTGCTGATGAATATGAGCAAAGTTCATTAAGAGTCAATGCAATTAACCCAGGCGCAACGGCAACACCAATGCGAGCACGCGCTTATCCTGCTGAAAATAAAGAAGCACTTGCCAGCGCTGAAGATATTATGCCGTTATATGTTTATTTAATGTCTGATGACAGTAAAACGATTAATGGACAAGTACTAAAAGCTCAGTAATAAACCATATCCTATTGACAATTCCTGCCTGCATGACGTGCAGAGTTATACTAATGTAGGAGAGGAAAAGTCTAAATAATCCAAAGCATCACTTGGTACTATTCATCCATGTATAAAAAAACCGACTAAATAAAGTCGGTTTTTTATGTTTAATGATTTGTTGTATTTTTAATAATTTATCGTATTTTTAATAATTATCGCAACTCTCGCCTTAATATTTTACCAACATTAGTTTTTGGCAATTCATCTCGAAACTCAACATGCTTTGGCACTTTATAATTTGTTAAATCACTACGACAATGGGCAATAACATCTTTCTCAGAAAGACTCTTATCCTTTAATACCACGAACAGTTTAACTTCT
>Ga0105356_10001286_pt1 | contig 24863 bp, 21 predicted proteins | sample GOMGulsemesocosm_3_FD_83502 | JGI IMG/M metagenome (GOLD analysis project Ga0105356, IMG submission 83502) | Methane-oxidizing microbial communities from mesocosms in the Gulf of Mexico - GOM9D Gulf of Mexico | ecosystem: Environmental > Aquatic > Marine > Cold seeps | place: Gulf of Mexico... | reverse complement strand
TGAGTTTTGGTCCTAAAGCCTTCTGCACACCAGCACGCTGTAAGCGTTTCAACAGTTTTTCCTGAGCACCACACAGCGCATCCAGTGATTGCTTGGCGGTCTTTGCTCCCGCCGCTGCGTCGCCGATATTCTGCCACCACAGCTGTGCTAGTTTCGGATAATCCGGAATATTGGTTCCCGTCGGCGACCAGTGCACTCGTGCTGGTGAGCGATAAAATTCAATCAAGCCACCCAACTTTGGCGCACGCTCGGTGAAGGAGGCATGATTAATAGAGCTGTCGCGAATAAACGTTAGACCAACGTGAGACTTTTTCACATCGACGGTTTTAGACACTACAAACTGAGCGTATAACCAGGCCGCCTTGGCCCGCTCGACCGGGGTCGACTTCATCAAGGTCCAGGCGCCGGCATCCTGGTAACCTATTTTGGTACCCTCTTGCCAGTAGGCACCGTGAGGTGAAGGCGCCATACGCCACTTGGGCGTGCCGTCTTCATTGACCACTGCAATGCCCTCTTTAACCATATCCGGTGTAAAGGTGGTGTACCAGAATATTTGTTGGGCTATATTGCCCTGAGCCGGTACCGGCCCAGCTTCAGAAAACACCATGCCCGCCGCTGCCGGTGGTGCATATTTTTCTAACCAATCAACATATTTTTCAAGTGCGTAGACCGCCGCTGGGCTATTGGTAGCGCCACCACGGGCCATACAAGAACCGGTGGGCTGGGATTGTTCATTTACGCGTACACCCCACTCGTCAACAGGCAAGCCGTTGGGTTCGCCTTTATCGCCCATACCCGCCATAGACATCCATGCGTCGGTAAAACGCCAGCCCAGGGAGGGATCTTTTTTACCGTAATCCATATGACCGTAGACGGTGGTGCCATCGATGACTCGGCCGGTAAAAAACGCGGCAATATCTTCATAGGCGGACCAATTAACGGGAACCCCTAAGTCATAGCCATAAAGCTTTTTAAAATCTGCTTTTATCACCGGGTCGCTGAACCAGTCATAGCGAAACCAATAGAGGTTGGCAAATTGCTGATCGGGCAATTGATAGAGCTTACCGTCGGGACCAGTGGTAAAGTCGGTGCCAATAAAGTCGTTTAAATCCAAGTCAGGGTTGGTGACGTCACTGCCCTGCCCTGTCATCCAATCTGTTAGGTTGCGAGCCTGTTGATAGCGCCAGTGGGTACCAATTAAATCCGAGTCATTAACATAGGCATCGTAGATATTTTCACCCGTTTGCATCTGGGTTTGCAACTTCTCGACCACATCGCCCTCGCCAATCAAGTCGTGGTTAATTTTAATACCGGTCAACTCGGTAAAGGCCTTGGCCAGTACCTTTGATTCATACTCGTGAGTAGCGATGTTTTCAGACACAACGTTAATCGACATTCCAGCGAAGGGCTTGGCTGCTTTGATGAACCAGTTTATTTCAGTGCGTTGTTGCTCGGCACTAATACTGGCCGGCTGAAACTCCTGCAGCCACTTTTTGGTGAACTGATCATCGGCATTCGCAGCCCCAGCTACACCCAGCGCAACGGCGCTGGTAACTAACAATAATGCTTTTTTGTAACCAACTGTCATAGTGTTCTCCACACAATGTTTATACTTACTATTTGTAAACAATTTTTATTCTGAACGTCTTAAACCTAGTGTTTATTAGCCAATGTCAAACCCAACGAAATACCGCGCCAGCGTATAATAAACAGATTATCAGCCCACCTAACATAGGCGTGCCGTAAAAACCTAGCCAAGCAAGTGAAATAAAAGCCGAACCCAGCAAGCTGATAAACAGTCTATCTCCCGGGGTAGTCGCTATACGCAACAGTCCCACTCTCGGCGCTTGGGGTGCTTTAACACTCCATATAATCATAAAAATCAGGGCTAGGGCGATGCACATAAAAAACAGTGCCGTCGGTGTCGTCCAGGCCATCCACGACAAATCCATAGTGGTAATCCTCTGCTAGCCTTATACTCGGCCCAGGGCAAAGCCCTTGGCAATATGATTGCGGACAAAATAAATGACCAATGCGCCGGGCACAATAGTTAATACCCCCGCCGCTGCCAATACCCCCCAATCCAGTCCTGAAGCCGAAACAGTGCGAGTCATAGTGGCGGCAATTGATTTTGCCTCAATGGAGGTCAGCGTGCGACTCAACAGTAATTCGACCCAGGAAAACATAAAGCAGAAAAATGCCGCTACGCCGACACCGGAGGCGATTAACGGCATAAATATTTTGCGGAAAAAGCCAAAAAACCCATAGCCGTCAATATAAGCCGTCTCATCAATTTCCCGGGGCACACCGCGCATAAAGCCCTCCAATATCCATACCGCTAGCGGCACATTAAATAAGGTGTGGGCTAACGCCACTGCGATATGGGTGTCGAACAAGCCGACACTCGAATACAACTGAAAAAATGGCAATGCAAATACTGCTGGTGGTGCCATGCGGTTACTCAGCAGCCAAAAGAACAGATGTTTGTCGCCAATAAAACGATAGCGACTGAAGGCATAGGCCGCAGGCAGCGCTACTGTCAATGAAATCACAGTGTTCATCAGTACATAGATAATAGAGTTGATATAACCGTTGTACCAACTGGAGTCGGTAAAGATTAAGCGGTAATTCTCGAAGCTCAGTTGCTGTGGCCACAGTGAGAAGGTGGACAGAATTTCCTGATTGGTCTTCAGGCTCATATTGATAAGCCAGTAGATAGGCAGCATTAAAAATACAATATACGCGATCATTACCCAGCTTTTTCGTATTGTGTGTTTCACTGTTCAAGGCCTGCCATTACTGTTCCTCATCACGAATCATCGCGGTATAAAACACCCAGGAAATCAGCATAATCACCAAAAAATAGATCAGCGAGAACGCCGCCGCGGGGCCCAGATCAAACTGACCAATAGCCATTTTCACCAAGTCAATCGACAGGAAGGTAGTGGCGTTGCCAGGACCGCCACCGGTGACCACAAAAGGTTCGGTATAAATCATAAAGCTGTCCATAAAACGCAACAAGATGGCGATGATCAATACACCTTTTATTTTTGGCAGCTCGATATAGCGAAATACACTCCAGCTGCTGGCCTGATCGATCTCGGCGGCCTGGTAATAAGCAGCGGGGATCGATTGCAAACCCGCGTAACACAACAGAACTACCAGCGAGGTCCAATGCCACACATCCATCAGGATGATGGTAAACCAGGCGGCGTCGGCGTCCTGTGTATAATTGTAATCAAAGCCCAGCGCCTGCAAGCTGTGACCCAGCAGCCCAATGTCTATACGGCTAAATACCTGCCAGATAGTACCGACCACATTCCAGGGAATTAAAAGTGGTAGCGCAATTAATACCAAGCAAACCGATGTCCACAACCCCTTTTCCTTGGGCATATTGAGCGCGATAAAAATGCCCAGCGGGATTTCTATGGCTAGAATAATGCCAGTGAACAGCGACTGGCGCAGCAATGCCTGATGGATACGCTCGGAATGCAGTACTTCTTCGAACCATTCCAAGCCAACCCAGAAAAATTCGTTGTTGCCAAAGGTGTCTTGTACCGAATAGTTAACCACCGTCATCAACGGCACAATGGCCGAGAATGATACCAGCAGTAATACCGGCAACACCATAAACCAAGCTTTTTGGTTAATCGTTTTTTTCATACTATTGCCCCTCCACTAACCAGTCATTACTGTAGACATGAGTGAAATCCGGATCGAAGGACAAATAGCATTTATCGGCTCTATAGTCGAATGACTTGCCGGCTAGTACATTGATATCGATATCGCGATATTGAGTTCTAACAATTTTATAGTGGCCCACATCCTCCACTCTAAGCAGTTCAACTTGCAGTCCACTAGTATCGTCGCTAAGGGTTAAATGTTCGGGACGAATACCGAGTGCGGTAATTCCGGACTGCGCACTATAGTGCTTGTTGAGGCGCAGTGTGTAATCACCGATCGAGGCACCGTTGCCCAATATAGCCGCCGGGATAATATTCATTCCCGGGGAGCCGATAAAATATCCTACAAAGGTATGTCGGGGTTGTTCAAACAATTCTTTTGGGCTGCCAATCTGCAATACCCGGCCCTCAGACATGACAACTACCTGATCGGCAAAGGTAAGCGCCTCTGTTTGGTCATGGGTTACATAAATCATGGTGTGAGACAGTTCTTTATGCAATTCCTTTAACTGCGTACGCAGCGCCCACTTCATTTGTGGGTCGATAACGGTGAGCGGCTCGTCAAACAAAATGGCGTTGACTTGCTCGCGCACAATGCCGCGGCCAAGACTGATTTTTTGCTGGACGTCCGCTGACAGGCCCTTGGCCCGCTGTGCCAATATAGGCTCCAGACCGATCATTTGCGCGACTTGCTGGACTCGGGTGCTAATATAAGCTTTGTCCATTTTGCGATTTTTCAGCGGAAAAGCGAGATTTTCTGCGACGGTCATGGTGTCGTAGACCACGGGAAATTGAAATACCTGAGCGATATCACGCTGCGCAGTGGTGGCACCGGCCATATCCACGCCATCAAATAAAATCCGCCCCTGCGAGGGTTGCACCAAGCCGGAGATAATATTGAGCAAGGTCGACTTACCGCAGCCCGATGGTCCTAACAGCGCATAAGCAGTGCCGTCTTGCCATTCATGATCCAGCGTCTGCAGTGCGTAATCAGCTGGCGAGGCTGGGTTCGTCTGATAACTGTGGGCGAGATTAGAGAGCGTTATTTTTGCCATTAACTAGTCAATTCACGTTGGTGGTCTGCACTGAGCAGACGACTGCCCTCGGCGTTAAACAAAAAAGTATCGGTCGGATCAACATAGATACTAATACGCGTTCCCGCTTCGATGTGTGCAATCCCGGCAACAAGCCCCACCCAAAGCTCCGCTGCTTGTTGCAAGTGTAAATACGATTGAGAACCGGTGATCTCTGTTAGCGTCAAATCCGCGTCAAATTTCAGGGCTTGCTCACAGCTTGCTGTCAGCTCCACATCGCAGGGTCGAAAACCAAGCCGGTAGTGGCCATTGGCTAAGTTGTTGAAAAGGCCGTCGAGACCGATTAAGGGTGTACCTGCAGCGCTAAAGTGATTAGCGCTGTATTGCACATCGATAAAATTCATCGGTGGATTGGAAAATGTCTCGGCGCTTAGAATATTATCTGGCTCGCGGTATACCGATTCGCTAGTGCCAAACTGCACAATATTACCGGCCGCCATTGTCGCGGTATTGCCGCCCAACAGCAGCGCCTCTTCGGCCTCTGTGGTGGCATAGATAAAAATTGCCCCCGACTCGGTAAACAGCTTGGGGATTTCTAGGCGCATTTCCTCCCGCAATTTGTAGTCTAAATTGGCCAGCGGCTCGTCTAACAACACCAATCCAGCGCCTTTTATCAGCGCCCTAGCTAGAGCACATCGCTGCTGTTGCCCGCCGGACAACTGCAGCGGTTTGCGCTGTAAAAAGTCGGATAGTTTCATCATCGCCGCGCTTTCTTTGACTCGTTTATCAATCTCGTTGTTTGATATTTTTTGCAGGCGCAGAGGCGAGGCAATATTTTCGTAAACAGTCATCGAGGGGTAATTGATAAATTGCTGATAGACCATGGCAATATCACGGCGCTGCACCGGTTGCCCAGTGACATCCTCACCGCGCCACAAAATTCGACCGCTGCTGGGCTTTTCGAGTCCGGCCATTAGCCGCATCAAAGTGGTTTTACCAGACAAAGTAGGCCCCAACAATACGTTCATTGAAGCGGCTTGCAAGTTCACAGTAGTGGGATAGATATGGGTTTCACCGGCTACAGACAGTGAAACATTTTCCAGTGTTAGCGACACCGATTGACTCCGTTATTGGGTAGCGAGAAATTAGCACGATCGCACTGAATTAACAATTAAGTCAGTAAAAAAGCGGATATTGCACGGTGTCTATAGAGAATTGACTGTAGAAAAAACGTGGCACCGCCCTAACCGATCAAATATCAGTCAGCCATAAGCTATTGCACAGCTGCGGTGATCGGCTGCGAAAGAGAATGGTTCAAACACTCAAATTGATGCTGGGACGACGACGCTTGGCGCCGTTGCGCCTATCCACTAACGGGTCTTGTGCTTTGACCCGGCGTCGATCGACAGTATTGCGCCTCTCCCCCGGGTTAGTGCTCTGCCCCGGGGTTCCCGCAGTCGCCTGTACCTTGCTGCGACGGGGCCGGCTTACTGTGGGACTGTTAGCGTGGTAGATAGGTGGAATATTGACCATTGTGATCCCCTTTCTATCCCTATCGGCCCGCAACTCTAGACCTTTAGTTTATTACTCGCTGTTATCGCCGCCGGCGACTACCTCAAACCAGCTCAACTGCTGCCGTAAACTAACCACTTCTCCGACGATTAACAATGTCGGCGGTACTATTTTTTCTTGGCTGACCAACCCTGGCAAGGTCGCTAATGTCCCGGTCAATACCCGCTGATTAATCGTGGTGCCCTGCTGCACTAGCGCAATGGGAGTATCGTCACTGCGTCCATACTCACGCAATTTCCCACAGATCAATTCCAGCCCCAGCAATCCCATATAAAATACCAAGGTTTGACCAGTGGCGACAAGTTCTGGCCAGGGCAAATCACAGCTACCGTCCTTGAGATGACCGGTTAAAAATCGTACTGACTGAGCATAGTCGCGGTGTGTTAGCGGGATACCGGCATAAGCCGCGCAGCCAGAGGCGGCAGTAACGCCTGGTACCACCTGAAAGGGAATGCCCTGTTGCGCCAGCAGTTCAATCTCCTCGCCACCTCGGCCAAAGATAAAAGGGTCGCCACCTTTTAAACGCACCACTTTTTTACCCTGCTTGGCCAGACTTACCAGCAATTGGTTAATTTCCGGTTGTGGAACTCGGTGTTCAGCCCGGGCCTTGCCGACATTAATACGCTCAGCATCGCGGCGCACCATATTTAATATGGGCTCGGCGACCAGACGGTCATATAACACCACATCGGCCTTTTGCATCAGCCGCAGCGCCTTGAAGGTGAGTAAATCCGGATCGCCAGGGCCCGCTCCGACCAGATAGACCTCGCCGCTGCCCGCACCTTGCTGGCGCTCTAGCTCTTTTATAATGAGGGCTTTGGCACGCTCTCTACGCCCGGCAAACACCATCTCTGCCACCGGTCCTTCCACCAACCGCTCCCAAAATGAGCGCCTATCATCGATGTTGTCGAACCGCGCTTTGACCGCCGAGCGAAACTCGCCGAGCAAGTTGGCCAATTGACCGTAGGCCGCGGGAATACTGGACTCCAACTTTGATCGCAGCAGCCGCGCCAATACCGGGGAGTGGCCGCCGCTAGACACCGCCACCACTAGCGGAGAGCGGTCAATAATAGCCGGAAAAATAAAACTGCACAGCGCGGGTTGATCGACTACATTGACCGGCAGCTGTCTGGCCCGTGCATCTTCTGATACCTGCTTATTGGTGTCGAGGTCGTCGGTAGCTGCAACCACCAACTCCATAGCCTGCAGCCGATCGGCGCTATACAGCTCGCAGTGGTATTGACCACCACTGCTGAGGACCAAAGCCTGCAGTTGATCGATGATAGTGAGGCTGACCACCGACACCTGGGCGCCCGCCGCAACCAATAAGTTAGCCTTGCGCAGTGCGATAGCGCCGCCGCCGACCAGTAGGCAGGGCCTGTTATTGAGCTGGAAAAAAAGCGGTAAAAACTCCATTACTGCAACCTAGTTAGCCCACCCATATAGGGCAGTAAGACCTCGGGAATGTCAACCGAACCGTCTTCTTGCTGGTAGTTTTCCATTACCGCTACCAGGGTTCTGCCTACCGCTAAACCGGAGCCATTCACTGTGTGCAAAAACTCCGGTTTGCCGGTATCGACATTGCGACAGCGAGCCATCATACGCCGGGCCTGATAGTCGCCAAAATTACTGCAGGAGGAAATTTCCCGGTACTTTTCCTGGCCCGGTAGCCACACTTCCAGATCATAGGTTTTTTGCGCAGAAAATCCTAGATCGCCACCGCACAATATCACCTTGCGATAGGGCAACTGCAATTTTTGCAATATCGCTTCGGCGTTATGGGTTAATGACTCTAAGGCATCGTCGGAGTGCTCGGCCCGAACCATCTTAACCATTTCGATTTTTTCGAACTGATGCTGACGGATCATGCCGCGAGTGTCACGGCCATAGCTGCCCGCCTCACTGCGAAAACAAGGGCTGTGACACACATAGCGCAGCTCTTCTCCCAGTTCCTTATGCTCCAAGATACGGTCTCTAACGACATTAGTAACCGGAACCTCGGCGGTGGGAATTAGGTAATAGTCTTGATCTCCTTCCAGTTTGAATAGATCTTCTTCAAATTTCGGCAACTGACCGGTGCCTCGCAGCGAGTCAGCGTTGACGATAAAGGGCACGTTAATCTCGGTATAGCCATGCTCGTTAATATGAGTGTCGAGCATAAACTGGGTCAGTGCCCGGTGTAACTTGGCGATTGCTCCGTGCATCACTACAAATCGTGAACCAGTTATTTTGGCCCCCAGTTCAAAATCCAAGCCTCCGATTTGCTCGCCCAAATCGACATGGTCTCTAGCCTTATAATTGAAGGTCTTGGCCAGTCCCCAGCTGAGCACTTCGATATTATCTTCTTCATCATTACCCGCAGGCACCTGCGCGTCCGGCGTATTGGGAATACTCATAACCAAGTCATTGAGTGCGTCTCCCGCCTGTTGTGCAGCTGTTTTCAGCGTTTCCAACTGGCTTTCAATCTTAGCCAAACTCTCGTTGACGGTGTTTTTTGCCTCTTCTACCGGCACTCCGCTCTTAATCAACTCGCCAATTTTTTTGGAAGCTTTTTTACGCTCTGCCAACAGATCCTGGCTCTGGGTATCCGCCTCTTTCCTTTCGCTATCGAGCTTCAAAAACAGTTCCACATCAAAGTCGTAACGTTTGATTTTTAGTCGATCGGCGATCGCCTGGGGGTTTTCTCTAATCACTTTAATGTCGAGCATTCTGACGGGTACCTGTTATAGGGATAAAAAGGAGTTCTCTAAGCCGGTCGCAGCGCAGCTTGTGACCGCTATTATAATAATCTTGTTACTGTCATCGCAATCCACACCGCAACAATACAGCTGATCATACTGCTGGCCATATAGCCTAAGGCGGTAGCTATTTGACCGTGTTCTAGCAGGTTAATGGTTTCCAGCGAAAACGTAGAAAAGGTAGTAAATGCGCCTAAAAAGCCAATCATCAGTACATTTCGCCAATCTTGGTGGATGGACGCGTGTTCTACGATAAGCACATACAGTATACCGATAAAAAACGAACCAAAGAAGTTCACCGCAAGGGTGGCAAAGGGAAAGTGGCTCAGTGGAAATTTTTGCTGCAACACACTATTGACCGCTGCCGCCACACCGAAGCGACTCATGGCACCGAGTGCGCCGCCGAGCGCAATCATTAACAGATTATTCATGGTGGACCTATCTCTGTGATTTTGTGACCGAAGTCTATATGTTACTGGTCCACAGTGTTATTGCCTGCTCAGCGATAACGTTTTTGCGCACTGCTTTGGTCCAGTTGACGCAAATACTCGAGCTTTGTGCCTATTTGCTTTTCTAGACCACGATCCACGGGGTAATAATAACGATCGTGCTGCAGTGGCTCGGGTAAATAATTTTCACCAGCAGCAAAGGCATCGGGCTCATCATGAGCATAGCGATAGCCGCCGCCGTAACCCATGTCTTTCATCAAATGGGTAGGCGCATTGCGTAAATGATCCGGCACCTCGTAGCTGGGCTGCTTACGCACCTGCGCCATTACCGCATTAAAAGCTTGGTAAACTGCGTTGCTCTTGGCGGCACTAGATAGGTAGATCACCGCCTGTGCAATCGCCAACTCCCCCTCTGGACTGCCGAGGCGCTCCTGTACTTGCCAGGCATTAAGAGTTATTTCTAGTGCTCTAGGGTCGGCATTACCAATATCTTCACTGGCCATGCGCACCAGCCGTCTGGCGATATAATGCGGGTCACAGCCACCGTCTAACATACGGCACAGCCAATATAGTGCGCCATCGGTGGAGCTGCCGCGCACTGCTTTGTGCAGCGCTGATATCTGCTCGTAAAAAACATCGCCACCTTTGTCAAAACGTCGCACAAAGCCATCCAGTACTTCAGCGACCACTGCCCCGTCGATCACTTGGTAACTTTTGCCCTCATCCTCCGGATTATTGTGTGTCTCTGCTAGTTCAATAGCCAATTCCAACAAATTGAGTGCGCGGCGGGCATCTCCGTCTGCAGCCATGGACAATTGCAGCAATTGGCGGTCGTCGATGCGGATGCTGTTATCGGCAAAACTGTCGATCGCCCGGGTAAAAACCTGTCTTATTTCCGCTTCACTCAAGGGTCGCAGCTTGTAGACTCGGGTCCTGGACAGCAGTGCATTGTTGAGTTCGAAAGAGGGGTTTTCGGTGGTGGCACCGACAAACAACACGGTGCCGTCTTCGACGTAGGGCAAGAATGCGTCCTGTTGAGCCTTGTTAAAGCGGTGTACTTCATCGATAAATAGAATGGTTTGCCGCCCGGACGCCTGATGGTGCCGAGCTTCTTCGACAGCACTGCGGATATCTTTCACTCCAGCTAACACCGCCGATAGGCTAACAAAATGACTATCGGCGAGCTGGGCAATTAATTTCGCTAGTGACGTCTTGCCGACGCCTGGGGGGCCCCACAAGATCATCGAATGTAGCTGCCCGCTCACTAGTGCCTCTCTGAGCGGCTTGCCTTCATCAAGCAAGTGCCGCTGGCCGATATAGTGCTCCAGCGAAGTTGGTCGCATTTTTGCCGCCAGCGGTTGGAAGCGATTTTCAGTGGCAAATAAGTCGTTCACGGCCGGGTTTTAGTATCGGCGGCAGCGGTCGTCGCGCTGGTTTCGTCAATTATATCAATGCCCGGTGGCGGGCTAAATTGGAATTGTGCGTCATCGATAGGTCCGTTCAATACCAGTTCGCTAAACAGCAGCTGTGTCTGTTGGCTGAACTCGTCGCGAAATGATAGCGATTGTAATTTGCGACCGACAAACACGATCGCCAGTTGGCGAAATATCGCCTCATCACTGCGTGCCTGCAATTGATAGTGGGTGTTTTTCCCGGTTTTGGTTCGAGTCACTTGGTAGCGTTCGCCTATTTGCTCGATATCACCACTGAGTAGTAGTGCCGGAATACTGCCTTCATCGGCAACAAAGGTTTTACGGGTGGCTTGCTCAAGGTCGATATCGTATAACCACAAAGTAGCACCATCACTGACGACTAAGTGTTGGTAGGGTTCACGCGCCAGTTGATAAAAGTGCTGGGGCCTTTTGATCCGCAACAAACCGGTCACGTCCTGCAAGATAGTACCCGCCTCATCCGCCGTTGTCTGTCGGTAGTTGGCTGCAATAGTTTGCATTTGCGCCAGCCGCCCCGATAACTGAGTCAGCGCTGGAATATCGTCGTTATCAGCGCCCTGCAGCGTGGATACCCCGGTCAACAATGTCACAAACAATAATACTAATTTCACTCAATACCCGCTTTTTACTGGTTTTTTGAATCGCGCCAATGACTCACCATCAGTGTATTGGTCCGCAAATGAATAAACCCTGAACACCACCGAGCTAGTCTGAGGCCGGTGGTGGCGCCAACACTTCACGGCTTCCGTTAGAACTCATCTCGGTGACCACTCCGGCCCCCTCCATCGCCTCTATCAACCGCGCAGCTCTATTGTAGCCAATGCGCAATTTGCGCTGCACCGAAGAGATCGAGGCGCGGCGAGACTGGGTTACGTAGTACACCGCCTCGTCGTACAGCGCATCGCTTTCGGCGTCGTCTTCACTCTTGCCTTCGCCGGAGAATCCCGGAATCGCCGGCCCACTTGCGCCCTCGTCAAGTAGTCCTTCGATATAAGCGGGTTTACCGCGCTGCTTCCAGTCGGCGACCACTCGGTGCACTTCTTCGTCTGAACAAAATGCCCCGTGTACGCGCAATGGCAAACCGGTTCCCGGCGGCAGATACAACATATCACCGTAACCTAACAACTGCTCTGCACCGCCCTGATCGAGAATAGTGCGCGAATCCACTCGCGAAGACACTTGAAAGGCAATGCGTGTAGGCACGTTGGCTTTAATCAAACCGGTTATAACATCAACCGAGGGGCGCTGGGTAGCCAGTATTAAGTGGATGCCTGCAGCGCGCGCTTTTTGCGCGATACGGGCAATCAATTCTTCAACCTTTTTACCCACTACCATCATCATATCGGCAAATTCGTCAATGACGACTACTATAGAGGGCAGGCTTTCCAGCGTCGGTGGCGGCGGCGGCTCAGCACCAGGTACATAGGCCGCGGCCTGCGAAATATCGTCGGCATTCCACAGCGGATCCAGTATCGGCTCGCCTTCGGCGATGGCATCGTTTATCTTGCGGTTAAAACCAGCGAGATTTCTAACCCCCATCGCCGCCATTAACTTATAGCGCCGCTCCATCTCCGCCACACACCAGCGCAAACCATTGGCGGCGTCTTTCATGTCCGTTATAACAGGCGTCAGTAGGTGGGGAATACCATCGTATACTGACAATTCCAGCATTTTCGGGTCGACCAGAATAAGTCGTACTTCCGCCGGCGTTGATTTGTACAACAAACTCAGTAGCATCGAGTTAACCCCTACCGATTTACCTGAACCGGTAGTTCCGGCAACCAGTAGGTGTGGCATCTTGCCCAGGTCAGCACAAATGGGTTTACCGGAAATGTCGTGCCCCAGTGCCAGGGTCAAGGGCGACTTGGATTTTTCATAGACCTCGGAGGACAGTACATCGCGGAAATTGACTATCGCTCGATCCTCATTGGGGATTTCGATACCGACCACCGACTTACCCGGTATCACCTCGACCACTCGCACGCTGACAACCGCCAGCGAGCGGGCAATATCTTTGGCTAGGTTGGTTATTTTACTGACTTTAACCCCTGTTCCCGGCTGGATTTCAAAGCGCGTCACCACAGGTCCAGGGAACACCTCGACGACTTCTGCCAGCACCCCAAAATCTTTGAGTTTGTGCTCTAGCAACTTAGAAAGCGCCTCCAGAGCTTCGGGGGAATAGCCTTTTTTGTGGCTTTCGTCGGCGGGATCTAACAAGCCCAGTGGAGGCAACGTACCCGTTATCGGGCCGGTAAACAGCGGCTGTTGCCGCTCCCGCTCGCTGCGTTCACTCGCCACGGGTTTGCTTGGCAACAGCTGAATTTTTGGTGCGATGCGCACCTTTTCCTTTTCCACATGGAGGGCAATCACTTCCTGGCGCTGCTTGATCGCGCCTTTGCGATCGCGGTACTGCACGAATTTCTGCTGATAGCGGTGAAACTGACGGCGGCTAAAGTCGGCAAATTGCAGGGTGTAAAAACCGATCTCGTCCATTAATTTCAACCAAGAAAGATCAGTAAAAATTGTCAACCCGAACAACAGCACGGACAGTAGTATCAAGCGGCTACCAAAAAGATTGAAAGCTGCAGTAGAAACCTGCGAGACGCCCTTACCTAAGGCACCACCGCTGCCAAAAGGCAGCATTGACTGGCTGTTATCCGCCAGTGTTGCCAGTGCGGTACTGGCAATCATCACCAGAGCAAAACCCGTTACGCGCATGGCGAAGGTCACTGCATCAAAACCATTGGGGGCATAGCGTTCGCGAAATAGTATCCAGGCGCGGTAGCCAATCATCATCGGGAAAAGATAGGCCATATAACCAAACACAGAAAAACAGACATCAGCCAACCAGGCCCCGGTGGCACCTCCTGCATTGAGCACTGCGGCGCCGCTGCCGGTACGAGACCAGCCTGGATCCGCTAGTTCATAGCTCTGCAGCGAAACCAGTAAGTATAAAAAGGTGGCGACGAAACCGATTAGTGCGCCTTCGCGCAAACGCGGCACCAATATGTCCATAGCGGCACTACTGTCGAGTTCAGCAGCAGATTGTTTGTTAGAGGCCTGTTTGCCCAAAATAGTACCTTTAGCCATGGCGGGTTATTCGACCAGCACCGTTCTCAGGGCCCGGAACAAACCCAGCAAATATTCAAAATGAATGCAATATTACCATTTAAATCAGCAGTTTGCCTCAATAACTAGAATATCAATAAATTCCGTAGCCAGCGGTGTTGCTGAGGGAGAAAATCACCTATCATAACGCCAGCTTAGGCTATTTTCGCTGCAAAATTTTAGTAGGGCAACGACGACAGTTAATCTATTTCAGTCACGGCGTGTAACGACGTCATGTAACAACAATATGTAGCTACATGTGTATCTCATATGTAAGCACGATTTGTAACAAAGGTACTCTATGAGCGAACTACAGCACCACCCACTGATTATTCTCGGTTCAGGCCCCGCGGGCTACAGCGCTGCGGTTTATGCCGCTAGGGCCAACCTAAAGCCTGTGGTCTTAACTGGCATGGAACAAGGTGGCCAGTTGACCACTACCACCGACGTCGACAACTGGCCCGGTGGCGCCGAGGGTCTACAGGGTCCCGACTTGATGGTGCAAATGCAGCAACATGCCGAGCGTTTTGACACCAAGGTTGTCTTTGACCACATCGAAGAAACTGACCTGCAAACAAGGCCTTTTATTCTTAAGGGAAACAGTGCCACTTATAGCTGTGACTCCCTGATTATCGCCACTGGTGCTTCGGCCCAGTACCTGGGACTGCCCTCGGAAGAAGCCTTTATGGGTAGAGGCGTTAGCGCCTGTGCCACCTGCGACGGTTTTTTCTATCGCGGCAAAAATGTCGCCGTTATTGGCGGCGGCAATACCGCGGTGGAAGAAGCCCTTTATCTGTCCAATATCGCCGCCACCGTCACTTTGATTCATCGACGTGACAGCTTGCGTTCGGAAAAGATACTACAAGACAAATTGTTCGAGAAACAACGCAGCGGTAACGTCAATATTTTGTGGAATCACACGCTCGAAGAAATAACCGGAGACGACATGGGCGTGACCGGACTACGCGCCTGCAGCACCCTCAACGGCGAGACTAAGACAGTCGACGTAGACGGCGTTTTTATTGCCATTGGCCACAAACCCAATACTGATATTTTTGCCGGCCAACTGGCAATGAATTCAGGCTACATCACTATCAACAGCGGCTTACAGGGCAATGCGACGCAAACCAGTATCAAAGGTGTTTTTGCCGCCGGCGATGTCGCGGATCAAATTTACCGGCAGGCGGTGACTTCAGCGGGAGCTGGCTGTATGGCGGCACTAGATGCTGAGAAATATATGGACGACCTAGCCTAATTACTGAAGGCGTGATCCCGCTATGTCAGAGATAGCCTGGCTGTCACCGCACAACGTTGAATTCCCTGCGACCACAAGCGCCTACAGCGATCCCAATGGATTGCTGGCGGCGGGGGGCGATTTGAGTGTTGAGCGGCTTGTCAACGCATACAGAAGCGGTATTTTCCCCTGGTATGAAGAACCCCAGCCGATTCTGTGGTGGTCTCCGCACCCTAGAACCGTGCTGTTTCCCGAGCAATTGCGGATATCTAGGAGTTTGCAAAAGCGTATTAAACGCGGTGAATACACCGTTACCTTTGATCGAGCCTTCAGTACGGTTATACAACACTGCGCGCGGGTTCCACGCCAGGGACAATATGGTACCTGGATTGGTGACGACATGCTCAATGCCTACAGCCAGTTACACGATCAAGGCATCGCCCATTCAGTGGAGAGCTGGTTTGAGGGCACACTTGTTGGCGGCCTCTACGGCATTGCCATAGGCAACATATTTTTTGGCGAATCGATGTTTAGCCTGCGCAGTGATGCATCAAAAGTCGCATTTTCTCGGCTCGTTATGCAATTAAAACACTGGAACTACGCGGTCATTGACTGCCAAGTGGGCAATAACCATTTGACTAGTCTTGGGGCGCAAGAGATAGACAGAGCACTTTTTGAACAGTTGCTGCGAGACCATATTGATCGACCGCAAGGCGCGCAGTGGTCGTCACTGGCCTCGGCAAACACCCTATGATAGCCATCTGCCAACCAATAGCTGATGGAATAATTGTGCGGCGCTTAAAGAGAGTGAGATGACAGAACTATCGAAATTAAAACTCTATGCAACACATCCTCACCCCTGCAGCTATTTACCCGGCGAGCAGGCCACCACCCTATTTATCGATCCCGATACCCATGTCGATCAACAGACCTATAGCGATCTGGCGGACTTGGGTTTTCGTCGCAGCGGCGGGCATATTTATCGACCCCATTGCGCCAACTGTCAGGCCTGTCAGGCCGCGCGCGTCCAGGTTCAGCACTTTAAGGCCAAACGCCGGCAACGTAAAATTTGGAATCGCAATCAGGATCTATCCGTCAAAGAAGTTGAGAACATTGATGGCGAAGAGTATTTTGTGCTGTACCAACGCTATATCGAGCAGCGCCACCAGGACGGCGACATGTATCCGGCCTCCCGAGAACAGTATCAATCCTTTTTAACCAAAGAGTGGCAGAGCACCCGGTTTTTTTGTTTTCGACATGACGATAAACTACTGGCAGTGGCGGTAGTCGATGAGTTAAGCCGGGGCTTGGCCGCGGTGTATACATTTTTTGACAGTGACTACGAACGCCGCAGCCTAGGTAGCTACGCAATTTTGTGGCAGCTAGAAATGGCCAGGCAGTTGCGACTACCGTATCTGTATTTAGGCTATTGGATTAGAAATTGTCGTAAAATGACTTACAAAACGGACTACCAACCACTGGAAATTCTGGTCAATAACCGATGGCGGCTATGGCAGGACAATAGCGGCGGAGCCGTTAGCGTAATGTCTCCGCAAACAAATGGGTAGCAAACTGCAGGCGTTTAGGGCACAATGCGCGCAGTTTTTCACCAGTCGACTGGCTGGCTGAGGCAATATCAATGACTCGTTTAAACAGCCAGCTTAACAAATACTTATCTGTTTATCGCAGCACACACTGAGCTCTAATTGGAGATTTCGCCGAATGGCAAAAGAAGATCAAATTGAAATGGAAGGGGAAGTTATCGATACACTTCCCAATACGACCTTTAAAGTTGAACTTGAAAATGGCCACGTAGTTATTGCCCATATATCGGGAAAAATGCGCAAGAACTACATTCGTATTTTAACCGGCGATAAGGTCCGGGTTGAATTGACCCCTTATGATTTAAGCAAGGGCCGCATTACCTACCGGGCCCGCTAAGCGACCGGCAAGAGGTGGCTAAACAGCCACTTCTTGCTCGAGCAATACCAACTTTCCGTCGACCACACGAATGTCGACAATACCGCCCTCCTTCGACAAATCACCAAACAATACGCGCTCTGCCAAGGGCTTTTTGATATGCTCTTGAATAACTCTTGCCATCGGCCTAGCCCCCATATCTTTATCGTAGCCTTTGTTCAACAACCACATACGCGCCTCGTCATCGACATCTAATGTGACCCGCTTGTCGTCCAACTGACTCTGCAATTCTACTAAGAACTTATCGACAACGGTCAGTATTACCGCTTCAGGCAGAGGCTCAAACTGAATAATGGCGTCGAGTCTATTTCTAAACTCCGGGGTAAACAATCGATTGATTGCCTCCATAGAATCACTGCTATTGTCCTGTTCAGTGAATCCCATAGTGCGCCGACTCATCGATTCAGCACCGGCATTGGTGGTCATAACAAAAATAACATTGCGGAAATCCGCTTTGCGACCATTGTTGTCCGTCAGAGTGCCATGATCCATGATCTGCAACAGCAAGTTAAACACTTCAGGGTGTGCCTTCTCGATCTCGTCAAGTAGCACCACCGAGTGCGGGTGCTTGCTCACCGCCTCTGTTAGCAACCCGCCCTGATCAAAGCCAACATAGCCTGGAGGAGCGCCAATCAATCGTGAGACAGTGTGCCGTTCCATATATTCTGACATATCGAAGCGAATCAGTTCTAGGTCAAGTATTTTTGCCAATTGGTTGGTTATTTCAGTTTTACCCACCCCGGTTGGTCCCGCCAACAGAAACGAACCAATCGGTTTCTCTACCGGCTTTAAGCCAGCTCTAGCCATCTTAATTGATGTCGCCAGCGAGCTAATAGCTTGATCTTGACCAAATACCACCATTTTGAGATTGTCTTCCAGCTTCATCAGTGATTCTTTATCGTCGGAGGACACAGACTTTGGTGGGATACGGGCTATTTTCGCTATCACCGCCTCGATATCAACCACATCAATGACTTGCTTACGATCCTCTTGTTTTAGTAGCTGCTGGTAGGCGCCGGCTTCATCAATAACATCGATAGCCTTGTCGGGAAGAAAACGGTCATTGATATAGCGTTCTGCTAACTCGGCCGCAACTTCGAGGGCTTTATCGGTATATTTCAGCCCGTGGTGCTCTTCGAAGCGACTTCTCAGACCCTGCAGTATTTTATAGGTGTCGTTGACAGAGGGTTCGGGTACATCAATTTTTTGAAAACGGCGACTCAGAGCTCGATCTTTTTCAAAAATACCACGAAACTCTTGATAAGTAGTGGAGCCAAAACAGCGTAACTGACCTGAGCTCAGCAGCGGCTTGAGTAAATTAGAAGCATCCATCACCCCGCCAGAGGCGGCACCGGCACCGATAATGGTGTGTATCTCGTCGATAAACAGTATCGACTTGTCTCGGTTTTTTAGCTCCGCTAATAGTCCCTTAAAACGTTTTTCGAAGTCTCCACGGTATTTTGTGCCCGCCAGCAGCGAGCCTAAATCCAGAGAATAGACTACCGAGTCCAGCAAGATGTCCGGGACATCGCCGTCGACGATCATCCTCGCCAAACCCTCGGCGATTGCAGTTTTCCCAACCCCCGACTCACCCACCAACAGCGGATTGTTTTTGCGCCGCCGGGCGAGGATTTGAGACACTCGTTCGACTTCCGCGCTGCGCCCAATCAATGGATCAATACGCCCCGACTTGGCTTCCTCGTTGAGATTAGTGGCAAAATTTTCCAGCGGGCTGGCCTCACCCTCCGGCGCCAGTTGCTCGTCGTCAGACTGCTGATTGAGGTCCGAATTGTGGTCGCCGTGGCCAGCCACCTTTGACTTGCCGTGGGTCAGATAATTGACCACATCGAGACGCGCAACCGATTGCTGCTTTAAAAAGTAGACCGCCTGGCTTTCTTGCTCACTGAAAATGGCAACCAGCACATTGGCACCCGACACTTCATTTTTCCCTGAGGATTGCACGTGAAACACTGCCCGCTGCAATACCCGCTGAAACCCTAGGGTGGGCTGTGTTTCGCGCTCGTCTTCGCGCTCGGGAATGAGCGGCGTGGTGGAGTCGACAAAGGCGCTAAGCTCCGACTCAAGTTGAATCAAGTCAGCACCACAAGCGCGTAGCACATCGGCTGCCACATCGTTGTCGATTAGCGACAACAGCAAATGTTCTACCGTCATAAATTCATGGCGCTTGCTGCGCGCGCCTTTAAAAGCTTGATTGAGCGTCTGCTCCAAATCTTTACTTAACATAGTGACTCCAATAATTGCTGCGCTAATCTTCGGGATTTTCCGACGCTTCGATCTCTGCCATCAGTGGGTGTTGACTCTCCCTAGCGTATTGATTCACCAGCGCCGCTTTTGTTTCAGCAATATCACGAGTGAAAATACCGCAGACACCTTTTCCCTGAGTGTGTACTGCCAGCATTACCTGGGTTGCTTTTTCTCTACCCATGTAAAAAAAAGTTTCTAAAATTTCAACGACAAATTCCATTGGCGTGTAGTCATCATTAAGCAGAATCACTTGATACATTTGCGGACGTTTAAGCGCAGGCTTTTGCTCTGCAACCGCCAAATTGCCGTCGTGATGTTCCGAATCGTCCTCGCCCATAGTTAATGGTAGTAGATGATGTCGGTATTCACCGCCACTGAGTGATATTGATAGTCGCATATCGATGTGCAAAAACCTCCGTAAGTGTTCAAACTGCTCATGTTGCGCCCAAACCACCTGCTTGTTAGTTGCACTAAAGTGACTTTCTACGCCTTGATTTTAACTGATTCTGATCGCTAGGTGTTCTGTAGACCTCGAATATCTCTATATTGTGCCCAAAACCGCAATTACAACCAATAGGCATCAAAATAGCTCAAGTAACTGCTTAAACAGTCTAATGAATCAAAATTTAGCGACTTACTTAGCTTGACTACTGCGCGAGAAATGGCTAATTTTCCTAGTCATCGATGCCCATTGCGAATCGATTGCTATCACCACCGCTACATTGAAGTAAATATGCCTTATTAAGGGCAAAAATAAAAGGATTTCGGCTATGCATTTAGGTACGGTCAAATGGTTTAATAACGCAAAGGGATTTGGATTTATTCTACCAGAAACAGGTAGTGACGATATTTTTGCTCATTACTCAGCGATAGATATGGAGGGCTACAAGTCCTTAAAAGCTGGACAGCGAGTAGAATACGAGACTATTACTGGACCCAAGGGCTTACACGCTACGAATATACACGCTGCCAAAGGCGATGATTCGAGCTCAGAGAATACGTAGCGCCGGGAGCATCGTACGTCGCCAGTATTGGAAACTACTCATTATCAAGCTCACAGACTTAAGCACTGTGTAGCTTTTACAACTGCGCGCAATCACCGCGCTGCCTACCAAATGCAACTTAGCGCGCAACTTGCGTCCCAACGATGAACCCTAGCACTGAGCCACCATAATTTACATATTGTTGACGATCTCGGCGCCAAAGCCAGAACAGCTCACAACCGTTGCCCCGGACATGAGTCGAGCAAAGTCATAAGTCACAGTACCAGCGCTAATAGCGCCATTCATACCAGCTAATATATAGTCAGCGGCGTCGTTCCAGCCGATATGACGCAGCATCATCTCCGCCGATAGTATAAGCGAGCCCGGGTTTACCTTGTCCTGACCGGCGTATTTAGGCGCAGTACCGTGGGTTGCCTCAAATAGAGCAATGCTATCGCTCAAATTGGCTCCCGGCGCGATACCGATACCGCCCACCTGTGCCGCCAGCACATCGGACAAATAATCGCCATTCAAATTCATAGTGGCAATAACACTGTATTCTTGCGGGCGCAGCAGTAACTGCTGCAGCATGGTATCAACAATAATGTCCTTAATGATGATGGTCTTGCCGCTAATCGGATTGATAAGACTGGCCCAGGGTCCGCCGTCGATAAGCTCAGCGCCAAATTCCGCCTGCGCCAACTCATACCCCCAGTCTCTGAAAGCGCCCTCCGTAAACTTCATGATATTGCCCTTGTGGACAATACTCAGAGAGGGTAAATCTTGATCGATGGTATATTGCAGAGCTTTGCGGATAAGCCTCTGGGAGCCCTCTCTGGAGGCTGGTTTGATACCAATGCCACAGTGCTCGGGAAAGCGAATTTTAGTGACACCCATCTCTTCTTGCAAAAAACGTATGAGCTTTTGTGCCTGCACCGACCCAGCCCGCCACTCAATACCAGCGTAGCTATCCTCCGAGTTCTCCCGAAACACCACTATATTGGTTTTCTCTGGCGCGCGCAGCGGCGTTGGCACACCGCTAAACCAGCGCACAGGTCGCAAGTTGGTATACAGGTCAAGCTCTTGGCGCAGGGCGATATTAAGAGAGCGGAACCCGCCACCTACCGGCATCGTCAACGGTCCTTTTATCGCGACAGCATATTCCTTAATCGCATCTAGCGTCTCGGCAGGATACCAATCACCATCGTAAAGCTCAGCGGCTCGCTCACCGATAAACATCTCCATCCAACTAATGCGCTTGCTCTCGCCATAGGCCTTGGTCACCGCTGCATCTACCACAGCCATCATCACCGGGGTGATATCGACGCCGACGCCATCGCCGACAATATAGGGGATTATCGGCTTGTGCGGCACACTCAAAGAGTTGTCGGCATTGACACATATGCGCTCACCGCTAAGGGGGACTTTGATATATTGATAGGGCATACAACTCTCTCTTGCAGCAGTGGTTTTAATGGTGGGACGCCGGCGCTATTATGCAGTCATAAAAAAAGGCCAAGACACAGAGTCTTGACCTTCCCTCGTCTACACGGCTTAAACAGTCGCTAGCCGAAGTTAGCGAGAGCCCCGTTCAAAGTGGCACTGGGACGCAGCACTTTTGCAGCCTTCTCCGCGTCGGGGTGATAATAGCCACCTATATCCATCGGCATACCCTGCACAGCATTAAGCTCGGCGATGATTTTCTGCTCATTATCTGCCAATTCCTTGGCTAACGAGCTGAAACGCGCTGCTAGAACCGTATCTTCGGTCTGCTCGGACAGAGATTGGGCCCAGTACAGAGCGAGATAAAAATGACTGCCGCGATTGTCGATTTCGCCTACCTTACGGGACGGCGACTTGTTGTTTTGTAAAAACACTGAAGTCGCTTGATCCAAGGTGGTAGCCAGTATTTTAGCTTTGGAATTACCGGTTTTTTCCGCCAAGTCCTCCAGCGAAACTGCAAGAGCCAAAAATTCACCTAGGGAATCCCAGCGCAGATGGCCCTCTTCCTCGAATTGCTGTACGTGTTTGGGAGCAGAACCGCCGGCACCTGTTTCGAACAAGCCACCACCACCCATCAACGGCACTATCGACAGCATCTTGGCACTGGTACCCAATTCCATAATGGGGAACAGGTCAGTGAGATAGTCCCGCAGCACGTTACCGGTGACCGAAATAGTGTCCTGGCCGCGAATAAGGCGCTCCATAGTGAAACGAATTGCGGTCACGGGGTCCATAATACGAATATCCAGCCCTGAGGTATCGTGGTCCTGCAAATACAACTCTACCTTAGTGATCAACTGTGAATCGTGGGCACGCCCCGGATCAAGCCAGAATATAGCCGGCATTTCGGTCAATCGCGCGCGTTTAACCGCTAATTTAACCCAGTCTTGAATAGGGGCATCCTTGGCTTGGCACATGCGCCAGATATCACCGGTCTCCACCGCGCTCTCGATTAGAACCACACCGCTGTCATCGACAATGCGTACGGTACCATCACTTACCATTTCGAAAGTCTTGTCGTGGGAGCCGTACTCTTCTGCCTTTTGCGCCATCAGCCCTACATTGGGAACGGTACCCATGGTGACTGGATTGAAGGCGCCATGGGTTTTACAAAAGTTGACTACTTCTTGGTAGATGGTGGCATAGGTGCTCTCGGGGATTACCGCCTTGGTGTCGTGCAAGCGGCCATCGGGACCCCACATCTTACCGGATTCACGAATCATCGCCGGCATCGAAGCATCGACAATAACATCGCTGGGTACATGCAGGTTGGATATACCCTTATCGGAGTTAACCATCGCTAGTTTGGGCCGGTCCAAATAACAAGCGCGTATATCTTCTTCTATTTCAGTGCGCTGAGACAGCGACAACCCTTCGATTTTTTCGTAGACATTACCCAAGCCGTTATTGGGATCGACACCAATTCGCTCAAACACCTCGGCGTGCTTCTCGAAAAGCTCACGATAGAATACGGTCACCGCATGCCCAAAAACGATGGGATGAGACACCTTCATCATAGTGGCTTTTACATGCAGTGAAAACAGTACATCGGTATTCTTGGCGTCTTCGATCTGCTCTTCAAAAAACTGTCGCAGCGCCTTGGCGCTCATAAACATACCGTCGATAACCTCACCTTGTAGCAGCGGTAACTTTCCTTTCAATACAGTCTTATTGCCCTCGGCATTGGTGAATTCAATATTCACAGTACAGGCCTTTTTAATCGCCAGCGACTGCTCACTAGAATAGAAGTCACCGCCGCGCATATGGGCTACATGCGACTTAGATGCCTGACTCCAAACCCCCATTTTATGTGGGTTATTGCGAGCATACTGCTTCACCGATGGCGGTGCTCGTCGATCAGAGTTACCCTCTCTGAGCACCGGGTTGACGGCACTTCCCAATACTTTTGCATAGCGACCCTGAAGCTCTTGCTCACTTTCATTAGACGGCTCCTCAGGGTAGTTTGGCACGCCATAGCCCTGGCCCTGTAGCTCTTCGATAGCGGCTTTCAACTGTGGGATAGAGGCGCTGACATTGGGTAGCTTAATAATATTGGCTTCTGGACGCAGCGCCAAATCACCTAGATTGGCGAGCTCATCGGCAACCTTTTGATCATCTCGCAACTGTTCGGGAAACGTGGCCAATATGCGTGCTGCCAGAGAAATATCTCGGGGCTCAACATTGATATCGGCGGCCTTGCTAAAAGTATTGATGATGGGTAGTAGCGAGTAGGTGGCTAAGGCCGGAGCCTCGTCGGTGATGGTATAAATTATTGTCGGTGTGTCAGTCGTCATATGCTGTCCTAATTTATGGCTAAGATAGGGCCGGAGGTTTAATAAGCGGCAACTTTTGGTCGCCACTGTCAACGAAGCTCAAACCGCCTTCATTATTTTGCCTTTAGAGTATATCAGCAAGCACTAGCAACTGATAGCTGGTAAAATACGCCCAAGTCCACTGTAAATAGCCACAGAACACAGTAAATTATGTCGATTATCATATTGCTAAACAAACCTTTTCAGGTTCTCTCTCAATTCACCGACGGTGAGGGCCGCAGCACTCTGACAGAGTTTGTGAGCGTTAAGAATGTGTATCCTGCCGGCCGCTTGGACTACGACTCTGAAGGGCTGCTACTGCTCACCGATGATGGCCAACTGCAACAGCAAATAAGTAATCCACGCGCCAAGATGGCAAAAACCTATTGGGCGCAGGTCGAGGGCATTATCACAGATGGTGATCTGCAGCCATTGCGGGAGGGAATTACACTCAAAGACGGTCCCTGCCTGGGCGCACAGGCACAATTGATCGAAGCGCCAACTATCTGGGATCGGGAGCCGCCAATAAGAGCGCGCCAAAATGCACCGAC
>Ga0105356_10001285_pt1 | contig 24872 bp, 19 predicted proteins | sample GOMGulsemesocosm_3_FD_83502 | JGI IMG/M metagenome (GOLD analysis project Ga0105356, IMG submission 83502) | Methane-oxidizing microbial communities from mesocosms in the Gulf of Mexico - GOM9D Gulf of Mexico | ecosystem: Environmental > Aquatic > Marine > Cold seeps | place: Gulf of Mexico... | reverse complement strand
TTTGGTAAAATTTCACCCACAATTCAAAGTCAATTAAGTGCTCAGGTAACGGGACAGATAGTTGCTGTTAGTGAGCATTTCAAAGCGGGTCGTTTTTTCAAAAAAGGTGATGTATTAGTCACTTTAGATGACCGCGATTACACGATTAGAGTGCAATCGGCTGGCGCTGAGCGTGCACAAGCTCAAGTTGCCCTTGACGAAGAACAAGCATTATCAGCACAAGCACTACGCGATCGTAAGAACCTTGGGACGTTAGGTCAAGCCAGCGATTACGCCCTACGTAAGCCCCAAATGGCCGCTGCTAAAGCTAAATTACAAGCCGCAGACGCTAACTTAAAACAAGCGATGTTAGAGGTAGAGCGTACTAAGATTATTGCCCCTTATGACGGTCGTTTACTCAACAAAAAAGTATCATTAGGCCAAGTGGTCGGTAGCAATACCGTACTGGCTGACATTTATGCAACGCATAGCGCGCAAGTTGAGCTGCCTATCAAAAACTCACAACTGGCGCTTATTAACTTACCGAATAACCACGTAGCTGCTGATAAACAAGATGCATCCTTGGTCACCATTTTTAATAACGACGGCGGTGAGCCTCAAGCATGGGCAGCAAATTTAGCGCGTACCAGCGGTTCAATTGATGATAATACACAACAGGTCAGCATTATTTCTGAAATAGCAAAGCCCTTTGCTCAAACGGATAAACGCTCCCTTAACATAGGCCAATTTGTTACTGCATCTATTACAGGCAAACGCTTAAACGATGCCATTGTTATTCCTAATGCCGCTATTTATCAAGGTAGTTATGTGTATCTCTATGTCGACGGTAAATTACAACGTAGAAACATCACAATCAGCTATCAAAATGAGCAAGATGCATTAATAAAATCAGGCGTAATCAATGGTGACCAATTGGTTATAACTCCTCTGGGACAGGTCAATTCTGGTACGCCAGTTAAGTTACTCGGTGAGAAAAAGAAGCAACGTACCAAGGGTAAAAGAGACAAAAGAAATCGCAAAAATAGAGCAAGAAATCAGGAGCAACAATCATGATTGCTTGGTTTGCTAAAAATGGCGTTGCCGCCAACCTTTTGATGATATCCATATTAATTAGTGGCTTTTTAATCCTTAAAACACAGATCCCTCTGGAAGTGTTTCCAACGACTGAGGCGCGCTCGATATCAATCTCAGTTAGCTTGCGCGGTGCAACCCCTGAAGATACCGAAAAAGGTATTGCTATATTAGTTGAAGAAGCGGTACAAGATCTTGACGGCATCAAGCAGCTAACCAGCCGTTCTTCAGAAGGAAGCGCCAGCGTGCGCGTTGAAATGGATAACGGGGCTAATGCTCAAAAACTGCTCAATGAAGTTAAAAGCCGTGTTGATGCCATTAATAATTTTCCTGGCGGCGCAGAAAAACCTGTCGTTCGCTTGGCGCAGCGTACACGTGAAGTCATTAGCGTTGTAGTTTCAGGGCCGCAATCTGAAAAAGAAATACGTCAATTAGCCGAGGGCGTTCGTGATGATATTTTACGCCTTGAGGGGGTTACTCAGGTACAACTTGATTCAGTACGCCCTTATGAAATTACGATTGAAGTTAATCAAGATATATTACGTCAATATAACATTTCTTTAGCGCAAATATCCCAAGCCATTAATAGTAGCTCTAAAGATTTGTCGTCAGGTAATATTAAAACATCGGGTGGCGACGTACTCATTCGTTCATCAGGCCAAGCGTATCGTCAAGATGAATACGACAATATCATAATATTAACCCAAAATGATGGCAGTTTAATTCGTTTAAAAGATATTGCTAAAGTAAAAGATGCTTTTAGTGATAGCGAGTTCTCTAGTCGTTTCAATGGCAAAAACGCGGCATTTATAGATGTGTATCGCATTGGTAACCAAAGCGCGATAGATATAGCCGACAAAGTTAAAGCATACCTCGACCAAAAATCACCATCGATGCCCCAGGATGCAGAGCTTTCTTATTGGCGTGATCGCTCGGTTATTGTTAAAAATCGTTTAAATACGCTAACAACTAATGCTATTCAGGGCGGAATTTTAGTGCTCGCCCTGTTAACGCTATTTTTGCGTCCAGCCATTGCATTTTGGGTATTTATTGGTATTCCGGTAAGCTTTATGGGCGCGTTCTTCTTAATGCCATTAATGGGTGTTACCCTTAATATTTTCAGCCTATTTGCATTTATATTAGTGCTAGGCATTGTTGTCGATGACGCTATTGTCACCGGAGAGAATATATACGCACACATGCGTCATAGTGAAAATGGGTTGCAAGCCGCTATCAAAGGAACACAAGAAGTTTCTGTGCCCGTGACCTTTGGTATTTTAACAACGGTGGCGGCGTTTATGCCTCTTGCGTTCATTGAAGGTCGCCGCGGCGAAATTTTCGCACAGATACCCATTGTTGTTATTCCTATTTTGTTATTTTCACTGATTGAATCAAAACTTGTACTACCATCCCATTTGAAACATTTGTCACTGCGAAAAGATAAAACCAGTAGTGGTGGTTTCTCAAAATTTCAGCAACGTTTTGCCGATGGTTTTGAACAATCAATTATCAAATATTACCGTCCAATTTTAGCCATTAGTTTGCGTAATAAGCGCACTACCTTGGTCAGTTTTATTGGTGTGTTAACAATAATTATTAGTTTAATAATGAGCGGCTGGATGCGGTTTACATTTTTCCCTCGTGTAGAGAGTGAAACAGCTGTTGCCTCATTAGCAATGCCAGCTGGCACACCTTACTCTGTAACCGAGCATTATATTACTAAGATGACGGATGCCGCATTTACCTTAAAGAAAAAATACTATGAGCGTGAAGGTATTGACCTCATCTTGGATATTAATGCAACGGTAGGCAGCAGCGGCCGCAGTGAAGCCTCTCACCTAGGACGTGTTATGTTTCAAACAGTTCCCCCTGAGCAACGTGAGTTGAAGATTGGTTCTAGTCAACTTGTCCGTGAATGGCGTGCGCTCATTGGTGAAGTTCCAGGCGCACAAAGTCTGACCTATCGCGCAGAAATTGGCAGAACATCTGACCCTGTTGAAATTCAATTTGCAGGAAACGACTTTAGGCACTTAGCCGAAGTATCGGAGAAAGTAAAAGCGCAACTAGCCTTATACCCTGCTTTATTTGATATTAGTGATTCACTATCAAATGGTAAAGAAGAGCTGCAAATTGAGCTTAATGAGCAAGCCTATGCACTGGGTTTAACGCGCAGTGATGTCTTAGGGCAAATTCGCGCTGCCTACTTTGGACTGCAAGTTCAGCGCATTCAGCGTGGCCGCGATGACGTGCGTGTTATGTTAAAACTGCCAAAATCACAGCGTCAATCTATTGCGGGTTTAGAAGATCTACGGATTGTGACGCCGCAAAAACAAAGTGTGCCGCTGAGTCAATTAGCCACCTTAACACCGAGTAAATCACCGACCTCGATAAACCGAATCGATCGTTACCGCACTATGTCAGTTAGCGCTGATGCCATAAAGTCACAGGCCAACATGGCCGCAATTCAAACTGATTTACGCCTCTTTATTGATGAATTACTTGTTCAATATCCCGGCATGACCTATAAATTTGAAGGTGAGGCTCGTGAGCAACGTGAATCATTTGGCTCAATGACCATAGGGCTATTCGTCATGCTATTTGTCATCTATGGATTATTAGCGATTCCATTTCAATCCTATTTACAACCGTTAATTGTAATGTCAGTAATCCCCTTTGGTATTATTGGCGCTGTTGGCGGACACTGGATTATGGGCATGAACCTAACAATCTTAAGCCTAATGGGTATGATGGCTCTGGTTGGCGTTGTGATTAATGATTCACTCGTCTTAGTTGATTATATTAATAAACATTATCGCCATGGAAAGATGAGTTTAATGGATGCGGTGCTTAACGCGGGTGTCGCTCGATTTAGACCTGTAATTTTAACGTCACTCACCACATTTATTGGTCTAATGCCCTTGTTGTTTGAAAAATCAACTCAAGCACAGTTTTTAATACCTATGGCCGTATCACTCGCCTTTGGTATTATTTTCGCCACCTTGATTACGTTAATATTAGTACCGATTAATTACGTTATGGTAGAGAAAGTACGACTGGCTTTTCAGCGGTTTGTTAATAGCTAATACATGAAATACTTTACTTCGACGTCATTTAACGCCACAAATAATGACTAGGATGTGAGGTGGTAATTGACCGTGCTATCAGAGGTTACTCCCTAGGGGTAACCTCTTTTTTTATACCTATTGCAAACGACGCTTCATCAACAACAGATCCTTTTTCTTTTCAATTAACGTATCGAGTGTACCTTCATAACTAACCGTTTTTTTAATGTTTGGCCAAGTGATCTTTTTGTTAAGCAGCGATAACGCGCAAGTCAGATTGATATAATTGAAGTACAAAATGAAACGTTGCAACATGTCTGGCGATGTTGGTGATAGCCCTAATTTATTGGCTGTGCGCGGATTTAAAATATAGCTGGTCGCTTTAATCGTTATTTGAGTTGGTTGCTTGTTTTCATACTGACTAATGAGATTTAAAAGACCATCAACATACGCACTAAAAACCTGCCTCTTTCGCTCTCTAACACTATGTTTTTTATTGAGGACAAAATAATAATCAAACAAACTTCCGCTATGTAATACTAAGCGATTATTGCGAACTTTTTCACCAATAAGTAGCACAGAATAATACTTCAAACTCCCAGATTTAACCCCACTAGGCACATCGCCAAACGGAGCAAACACACTCAATGACAACGCAAAGGTAAAAAGAATTAAAAAAGGTAATTGCGCCAACATTAGCAACAGAGCAACCACAAGATTAAGTGCTAAAAACGCACCAACCATTTTTAATTGAAAAACACGCTGTTGGCGAGGAGTGAGATTATAAAAGCGGTGTTCCATGATATATTTAAATCCTAATTAGTAGGCTTATTTTAGCTCTAAGGTTATGCCTTTACACATGTTTAAACTGAATTTGATCTTGCTCTTCTTTTGACAGTAATGAGCGAATATGCAGTTCTATTTCTTGCGCCGTACCTACAACATAAAAGTCCCAACCATTGCCGTTACCGTCAATAATGACGGATAAGTAATCATCTTTAATGGTCAATACAGACAAGCGAGACGCATCTAAATCGACCCCTTTCTCTTCACATCCACTTTCTGGTTTATTTTTAAACGTCAGTAATTGTTGATTTCGTGTTATTAGATTATCTAACTTGCATTGTTGCACATAACTTTGCGAATATTTTCTAGCAAGTGAGATACACGAAAAACCCAATACAAACAAAAGCAATACTGGCGTATATTCTCGCTGCCCCATGTAATAACGGTAACACAAGAATAATGCAGCAAAAATTGACAGGCTCCCTATCGCATTTAAAACCATACGCCAAATAAACTGATACTTTTTCAAAAAAATCACCTTAAGATTTAAAATAAGCGGTAATTTAGTCATATTTATACCAAACATCAACAGAGCATAAACTAATCGAGTCAAATTTAAGCACTATTGAGCACATTCAACCATGTCACACCTTTATTAACTTCTGATGATGCGACGACAACGGGAAGTATTTCATAAGGAAATAGGAATAAACGCATCCGCCTCAGTTCATTTATAAGCACAATATTTACTAATTTATAACAAATAACACTCGTCATCTTTAAACAAGCCATGTACTATGAGTTACACGTTTAGACGTCTAAACGTCCGTAGTTAGTTTAAGTTTTAGGATTATTCGTTATGGTTTTACACGCTCGTACACAAAAAAGTCAATTACAAGAAATACTTAAAAATCGTATCATGATCCTTGATGGGGCTATGGGTACGATGATTCAAGCTCATGACTTTAGCGAAGAAGACTTTCGTGGCGAGCGATTTAAGGATTGGTCTTGTTCTATTAAAGGTAACAACGATTTATTATCCCTAACACAAACGGACGCGATCAAAGATATTCATCGTCAATATTTTGCAGCGGGCGCTGATATTGTAGAAACCAATACATTTAATTGTACGACCATCGCCATGGCCGATTATGAAATGGAATCATTGGCACGTGAGATAAACCTTGTATCAGCAAAAATAGCGAGAGAAGTTGCTGATGAATTTTTAATTACCGAGCCACACAAACCTCGCTTTGTCGCGGGTGTTTTAGGGCCAACTAATCGAACCTGTAGTATCTCCCCTGACGTTAATGACCCTGGTTTTCGTAACATTACGTTTAATCAACTCGTTGAAGCTTACAGTGAATCTACGCATGCGCTTATTGAAGGTGGCTGTGACATCATTATGGTGGAAACCATCTTCGATACACTTAATGCAAAAGCGTGTTTATTCGCTGTAGAAACAGTATTTGAGGAATTAGGTTTCAAATTACCTGTCATGATTTCAGGTACTATCACCGACGCGTCAGGCCGTACATTGACCGGGCAAACCACCGAAGCTTTTTATAACTCTCTCCGTCATGTTGACCCTATTAGTATTGGTCTTAACTGTGCCCTTGGTCCTGCCGAACTGCGTCAATATGTAGAAGACTTATCCCGTTTAAGTGAGTTTCCTGTGAGTGCTCACCCTAATGCCGGCTTGCCAAATGAATTTGGTGGCTACGATTTAGATGCCATTGAAATGGCTGGGTATATCGAAGAGTGGGCGCAAAGTGGGTTTCTTAATATTGTCGGTGGTTGTTGTGGTACTACGCCTCTGCATATTAAAAAAATCAGCGAAAAGTTAGAAGATGTCGCTCCTCGCGTTTTACCCGAAATAGAAATTGCGTGTCGAATCTCGGGACTTGAACCTTATAACATTTTTAAAGACTCTCTTTACACTAACGTTGGTGAACGAACTAATGTGACCGGTTCAGCGCGCTTTTTGCGCTTAATTAAAGAAGATGATTACACCACAGCGCTCGAAGTAGCACTGCATCAAGTTGAAGCTGGTGCACAAATCATAGATATCAACATGGATGAAGGCATGCTTGATTCTAAAGCTGCCATGGTTCGCTTTTTAAATTTGATTGCTTCTGAGCCTGATATTTCTCGCGTACCCATCATGATTGATTCGTCAAAATGGGATGTTATTGAAGCGGGGCTTCAATGCGTGCAAGGAAAATGTATTGTTAACTCAATTTCCCTTAAAGAAGGCGAAGACATTTTCATACATCAGGCCACCCTCATAAAACGCTACGGCGCAGCGGCCATAGTGATGGCATTTGATGAAGAAGGTCAAGCAGATACCTATGAGCGTAAGATAGAGATTTGTCAGCGTGCATATGATGTATTAACTCAAAAGGTAGGTTTCCCACCCGAAGACATTATCTTCGATCCCAATATTTTTGCAATAGCAACAGGGATTGAAGAACATAATAATTATGCGGTAGATTTCATAGAGGCGACTCGTTACATTCGCCAGAATCTGCCCCATGCGGGCGTGTCAGGTGGTGTATCAAACGTATCTTTCTCATTTCGTGGTAATAACCCAGTACGTGAAGCCATTCATGGCGTATTTCTGTATTACGCCATTCAAGCTGGCATGAATATGGGCATTGTAAATGCCGCCCAATTAGCTATTTACGATGACATTGAAAAAGAATTAAAAGACGCGGTGGAATATGCCGTGCTTAATCACGGCGATGATGCCACAGAAAAATTATTGGAAGTTGCCGAGAGTTATCGAAACGCTGGTTCAAAATCTAAAGTTCATGTTCAAGATTTATCATGGCGTGAGCTGCCTGTCGTAGAACGTTTGGCGCACTCTTTAGTTAAAGGTATTACCGAATATATAATTGAGGACACAGAACAAGCCCGCTTAATGTTCTCCAAACCCATTGAGGTGATTGAAGGTCCCTTAATGGACGGCATGAACATTGTCGGGGACTTGTTTGGCTCTGGTAAGATGTTCTTACCGCAAGTGGTTAAATCTGCCCGCGTGATGAAGCAAGCTGTGGCTCATTTAAACCCGTTTATTGAACTTGAAAAAACACCGGGGCAATCGAACGGAAAAATAGTCATGGCCACTGTAAAAGGTGATGTACACGATATTGGTAAAAATATTGTTGGCATTGTTTTGCAATGTAATGGTTATGAAGTCTTTGATTTAGGTGTGATGGTTAGTGTTGAAGATATCATCAAATGTGTCAAAGAAAATGACATCGACGTTATCGGATTATCAGGACTTATAACCCCGTCTCTTGATGAAATGGTGCATAACGTCAAAGCCTTTAAACGTGAAAACATTAATATTCCTGTTTTAATTGGCGGCGCGACCTGTTCTAAAATTCATACCGCTGTCAAAATAGCACCTCATTATGAGCATGGCGCATTATATGTCGCTGATGCATCTCGTAGTGTTCCTATTGTTACCAGGCTTATTAACAACAAAACACGCCAAGTATGTATTGATGAGCATTATGCTGAATATGACATCATGCGTGAAAAACGCTTACAACAAGGCAACCGTAAAACACTGGTTAGTTTAGAAGCTGCACGAGCAAATAAATGTACCTTTGATTATGAGAAAAACCCTCCTAAGAAACCTCAGGTCATCGGTAAACAAGTTTTTGACAACTACCCGCTTGAGAAGCTAGTTGATCGTATCGATTGGACACCATTTTTCCGTTCGTGGGAGCTTCACGGTAAGTACCCAAATATCCTCAAGGATAAAGTCGTAGGTGAAGAAGCCGTCAAATTATTTGCTGATGCACAAGTAATGCTTAATAAAATTATTACAGAAAAGTGGTTAACGGCTAAAGCGGTGATTGGCTTATTTCCTGCCAATAGTGTTAACGATGATGACATCGAAATTTACAATGATGAATCGCGCAGTGATGTATTAATAACGACGCATCATTTACGCCAACAATTAGAGCGCGTTGGTGGTAATAATAACTTTGCATTATCTGATTTTGTTGCGCCCAAAACATCAAATGTTGCCGATTACATGGGGGGGTTTGCTGTCACTGCCGGCATTGGTATTGATGAGCATGTTCAGCGATTTGAAGAAGAGCATGATGATTACAGTGCCATCATGCTTAAATCTTTAGCTGACCGACTCGCCGAAGCTTTTGCAGAGCACATGCATGAACGTGTTCGTAAAGAATTTTGGGGGTATGCGAGTGACGAGGTATTAGATAACGAAGCATTAATCAAAGAAAAGTATAAAGGTATTCGACCGGCTCCGGGTTATGCGGCCTGTCCAGATCATACTGAGAAAGGGTTATTGTGGGAGCTATTAACGCCAGACCAAGACATAGGTTTAAACCTTACTCAAAACTATGCAATGTTCCCTACCGCAGCTGTTTCAGGATGGTATTTTGCCAACCCAGAGTCACGTTATTTCGGTGTCAGTGATATCAAACGTGATCAAGTAGCCGATTATGCTAAGCGTAAGGGTATGAGCATTAGTGAGGTTGAACGTTGGCTGGCACCAAACTTAAGCTATGATCCTGAGTAAAATCAGACATTAAAAAATCCCGCTAACAAACACTACTGTTAGCGGTTTTTTTAATCTTGAGCAATTTATGCTATTTCAACATCCGCCTCTTTAGCTAATTGCGGACACACTTTTGATAATATTCGACGAGCCAATAATTCATGGCTGCCAAAGTCTGTCCATTCCTGCACAATTAATTGCGTATTATAGCGACGACAAATATGTGGTAAGAATGTGTCATGACAATCTGAAATCAACTGAAGATATTCTTGTGATGTGCCAGCTTCAGCATCACGGGCTCGCTCTAACATGCGCTCATAAGAGATAACGGGATCTGATTTTAAATAAATAACGGCACTAATTTGAGGATAATCTTTTAACTTGTCTTGAATGTCATAGTAGTAATCAAGATCTTGGCCATCTGGGCGACACGCTTCAGCGAGGTTAGCTTGGCAAAAGACTAAATCAGAAAACAGCGACCGTTCAATAACATAATTATACTCAGGATTTAAATGCTGACATATATCTGCACGTTTGTTCGTGATATAGCGTTGAAATTCAATCCGCTTGGTAGGGTCAACCGTAAAGGCTTTTAACAAACGTTGGAACTCAGCATCTGTATCTACATCTTCAATAATCAATTGCCACTGCTGTGTGCTATGAGTATTAAGCTCGTTGATTAGTTTAGGCAGTAATGTAGATTTACCTACGCCAATATTCCCTTCGATTGCAATAAGATTAAAATGTTGTTGTGTAGACATAAGGCGCTGCTTAACCAGTATCAATTAAAATAGCCGGTCAAGATAACATATCAATCACCCAAAACGGTGAAGTCGATCATGCTTTGATATCTACACTTTCAAGTGGTTAAAATTCAACCTTAATGTGTTTATTTTCCAAACAAGATAAATGCTCAGATAACAGTTGATATAATTTAAATTGGTTAACGGCTCTGTCTAAATTGTGTGACTCGTGACTAGTATTAAAATATACATCATCATTTAAATAGTCAGTTAAGAATCGACAACCAATAATAAATGGCATTAAACGTGCACCAACCAATAAAGAGTCTTTTTCTAAATCAGACACGTCTTCATCTAAGCCACTGAGATAACCTGAGAGTAAATGATTAAAGATATCAGACTTTATAGCCATCTCATCAATATTACAGGCATCTTCAGCTAAGGTTGAGCAGCAAGTTCGCACCATATCGCCAAAATCATGCATGAGATAACCAGGCATACAGGTATCAAGGTCTATTACTGCAAGGGGCTCTAACGTGCTTTCATCAAAAAGTAGGTTATTTATTTTTGTGTCGTTATGGGTAATTCGCTGCGGCAATTGTTCTATGAGTTTATTCACTAACTGAATAAACTCAGTTTGTGAGAAGTATTGCTTAATTGTTGTTTGCGCCGCCATTAAACGCTGTTTATTAGCACTTTGGGCTGCATCACACAATTGTGACAACCGAGCGACCAAATCATGAAAATCAACAATGATAGGTTTCATATCCAGTGGTGATATATCGCGAAGCGCCATGCTAAATTGAGCAAATGTTCGAGCGGCTTGTTTAGCTTGTTTACCGTCATCGATCGTTTGAGGCGAAATACACTCTTTTATAAAGGTTAGAGCGCGCCAGTATTGACCAGATACGCACACCAAATAATCACCATTTAAACTTGCTCTGGGTTTCATAACCTTTAACGTGTAATTAGCACCTAAACTATCAAGGTGACGACTAATTAACAGGCTATTATCAACGACATTTTGAGGCTGTGGGAAGACTTGTTGATTAATGCACTGAAGCACAAAACAGTCATTATCTCCTTCAATCAGCAAGGTTTGGTTAATAAGCCCTGCGCCGAGCGGTTTAACACGATAATCAGCTGTATTTTTTACAAAACAAGACAATACAGCCTCATCACACTTTTGACTCATAAATAATCTCTCTTTAGCATTGCGCAGAAAACGTTAGCGTTAATGTTTAATATATCGGTGAAAACAACTCAAGTTGCGTCAAATATAAACGGCAATCGAGTTCAAGCTGAAAATAGTCAGGTTCAATGTGCTGACATAACTTATAAAAGGCTTTGTTATGATCTTTCTCTTTTATATGTGCTAATTCGTGAGCCACTATCATCGATAAAAATGGTGCTGGCGCTTGTTTAAAAACTCGTGCAATACGTATTTCATTTTTAGATTTCAGCTTGCCACCTTGAACTCGGCTCACAAAAGAATGTGTACCAAGGGCGTGCTGAACAGCATGTATTTTATCATCATAAACAACTTTAGAAAGCGGAGATGATTTCTTCACATATTGTGATTTTAGCGATTGGGTGTATTGATAAAGGGCTTTATCATTTGTTATGTCATGGCATTGTGGATATCGCGCTAGTAGATAATCTTTGAGGCGATTAGTCTCAACTAAGGCGTTAGCTTGTTCAACTATTTTCATCGAATAGCCTGACAGATATTTCAATTGCTTAGACATAGTTCTACAATGTTCACTTAATATTTTCTAAATTAAAATTGTTGATCATTATGGCTAAATCACCTGTCGATAAACTTCTAACCAATCACCCTGATCTCACTCACTCTAACGACGTTAAAGTCGTTTCTCATGTTCAACGGGAAAAGGACGAGTGGTACATCAATACACTCATGATAGATAACATCAGCGTCCCTTTTACCTATAAACGCAAGAAGCTTTATCGTTCTTTAAAAGGGGCTAGAGTCAATTTAACCTACTACCCAGCAACCCAGCAATTAGCTGGGTTGGACATGGAGATCATGAAAGTTGTACGCGTTAGAACAGCCTAACTTTCATGGGGCAGCGCAATGTTAGCTGCTCAAATAGGCATAAGCACTAATAAATGCCTTTTCTTGGAATGGGCGCAGTCCAGTGTGTTTAAATTCAATCGGTGGGGCCGTATGCTTCAACCATTGTTTTTGCACACCCACTGGGATCAATTCAACGTCTAAACCTTCACATACTTGTAATGCTGCTTCTAATTTAAAGGTAGCCATTTTTGCCGCATGTTTACCATTAGAAATGCGTTCAACAATGACAACGCGATCAACTTTATAATCTTCCATCAACTTTTTAAACGCAAATTGAAATTCGCGAAGTTGTTCGCCATCTGTCACTTGATTTACTGTAAAACGTTGTTGACGACAATCTGGGATATCAAACACATCGTTTTCTTTCTGTAATAAGCAAATATTGGCGTGATTATCTTTTAAATCTACAGCGCATATTCTCATTGATCTTTACCTTGTAATAATTGGAACGCTTTTAATGGCGCTATTATACCCATTCACCGCCAATAAACATCCTTATTGTTTAATTACTGAGAAGTTAACACTAATATCATCTAAACTTACTTGAGTTATACGGTCAATCACCGCTAACAAATATGGCAATAACAACCAAGTTTAGTTAAAGTAATACTAATAAAAGTACTAACACACCGAGTCAATCACTGAATTCTCGGTTGCAGATATTGTTAGTCAACAGTGCAAAGTAAAGGAAAAAACATGTCAAGTATCATGGATTCAGTCAACCAACGAACGCAATTAGTGGGCGAAAATCGCTTAGAATTGCTACTGTTTAGTTTAAGTTCAATCCAAACCTTTGCAATTAATGTATTTAAAGTTCAAGAAGTTGTGAGTCTACCTCGTGTGTCGATCTTGCCAGGTTCTCACCCGTCAGTGGTTGGTGTCGTTAACATGCGCGGAACCACTATCCCTGTCATAAATTTACCTCAAGCGATCGGCATGAGGCCCCTAGAAATCAATAATAAATGTAATCTTATTATCACTGAATATAACCGGACTATTCAGGCATTTTTAGTGGGCGAAATTGATCAGATCGTTAATACCACTTGGGGAAATATCCAGCCGCCACCAAGAACTGCTGGTCGCGGGCATTATTTAACCGCAATCACTCAGATTGAACGAGAAAATCGTCATAGCATTGTTGAAATTATTGATGTCGAGAAAGTGTTAGCAGAAATTATTACCTATGACACTAAAATTTCAGAGGGTGTGTTAGATGAGCATATTGCAGAGCACTTACACGGAAAACGAGTCCTTATTGTAGATGATTCATCAACTGCTCGCAGCCTTGTTAATCAAACATTATCAGCTGTAGGTATCGAGGTAATTGAAGCCTATGACGGCCTGCAAGCATTAAACTTGTTAAAGGGTTGGGCTGATGAAGGAAAAACAATAACAGACGAAATTCTCATGATGATAACTGATGCTGAGATGCCTGAAATGGATGGTTATAAGCTCACTTTCGAAATTCGTAATGATCCGAGAATGAGCGATCTCTTCATTGCACTAAACACTTCGTTAAGTGGTAGTTTCAACGATGCTATGGTTGAAAAGGTCGGTTGTGACCGCTTTATTTCAAAGTTCCAACCGGATAAATTAGTTGAAGTGGTGCAAGATAGAATGCGTCAAATTATTTAGTCTAATCAGTTTATTAAAACAGCCATACACAGGTATGGCTTTTCATGCATATAGTTTTTAACGAATATCTCTTGCCCCAAAAATCCTGTCACAACATCAGCCAACTTACATTTACAGTATTTAAGTTTCTAATAAACAGTTTAGTTATTGTATTGCTTGCACTTCAACCGTGTTTTTTTTAAGCTTCAAAACGATTTAACAAGCAAATGGTTAATAATAATGATAAAAAAAATATTTGGTTGCCTTCTTTTAAGTACAATGTGGTCAACATCGCTCTGTGCAACACAGCTATACACCAACTTTAAGGGGTATCACACTCCCGACCGAAAACTCAGCACCTTTAGTGCCATGGCAATAGACAAGCATAAAGTACTTGCTACGGGTTCCCCTAGTCAACTCAAAAAACGATTTCCGGATGCCAAGGTAATTGACCTTGGCGGTCAAACAGTACTGCCTGGCCTTATTGACGGTCATGGCCATGTGACAGGACTTGGTTTAAATTTATTACGAATTTCATTACGTAATTCACCCAATGAAAAAAATAGCGTCGCTCAAGTCATTTCATTTGCAGCTAAGAACCCTCAGTTATCATGGATTAGAGGTCGTGGTTGGAATCAAGAATTATGGCCAAGTAAGCAATTCCCCACTAAAGAAAGTTTAGACGAAAAGCTATCTCAACGACCGGTATGGTTGCGCCGCGTTGATGGGCATGCAGGTTGGGCGAATAGTAAAGCACTAGCAATGGCCGGCATAGACCGCCATACAATAGCACCTTCAGGTGGTGATATTGTCAAAGACAAAAACGGTGAGCCAACAGGTATTTTAATTGATAATGCGATGGATTTATTAGAATCTAAAATTCCTGAAAATTCGCTGACAGATGTTAAAAATGCCATCAACCGAGCCGGTGATCACTTACTTAGTTTAGGCATCACCAGTGTGCATGACGCTGGTATTGATAGTTTAACCTATCAAGCTTATAGCGGTTTAGCTAAAGACAACAAAATGCCCCTTCGTGTTTATGCGATGTTAGATGTAACTGACGAAACTTACCCTGCGATGCTGGCCAAGGGCATTGTGGATAGTGCAAATGATAAGCTTGTTATTCGCAGCGTTAAAATCTCTGCTGATGGCGCCTTGGGTTCACGTGGCGCAGCCATGTTGAAACCTTATAGCGACGATAAGGAAAATAGTGGATTATTGCTCCATTCCCCCGCGTCACTGCAAAGCAATATGAGTAATGCGGTTGAACAGGGTTTTCAGGTTAATGTTCACGCAATTGGCGATAAAGCGAATCATTTGGCCCTAAATTATTTTGAACAGCTTAATCAACACAAAGGTTCTCGAGTATTACGCCATCGTATTGAACATGCGCAAGTTGTAAAAGTCAGTGATTTATCCCGTTTTAAAATACTCAATGTGTTGCCATCAATGCAGCCAACGCATGCCACAAGCGATATGAATATGGCACAAGATAGGGTTGGTCACGCACGTATTAAAGGGGCATATGCTTGGCGTACTTTATTGGAGTCGGGGGTGCGAATTGTCTCGGGGTCCGATTTTCCCGTTGAGTATGCTAACCCATTTTATGGATTGCATGCCGCTGTGAGTCGTCAAGATCGTAACAATAAACCGGCCTTAGGCTGGATAGAAAATGAAGCAATGACGCTGCCACAAGCACTAAACTCGTTTACCTTAGATGCTGCGTACGGTGCGCATCAAGAAAAGGTGCTAGGCACCCTTGAACCGGGTAAATGGGCCGATTTCATTGTCATTGATCAAGATATTTTCATACAACCGGAAACGGCACTATGGAAACCTAAGGTTTTAGGTACTTGGATTGCCGGCAAGCAGGTTTACTCATCCACTAAATAGAGCGTTTTTTGCCCGTTAAGGCGTGATGATACTGGATTTGTACACCTGATTCCCCTATAGTCACGCCATCAAAAATTAGAGATATAGCAATGTTTAAAGACAACGCGCTGCTAGCACAATTAAAGCAAAATATTCATGAATCACTGCCTAAAATTGAAGGCCGTGTGAAAGCTACTGATAAAAGTTTCGGTTTTTTAGAAACAGACGATGGAAAAAGCTATTTCATTGCGCCGCCTAACATGAAGAAAGTCATGCATGGTGACATAATATCGGCAACGGTAACGACTGAAAAAGGCAAAGACCAAGCTCAACCAGTAGCGCTTGTAAGCAGTTCATTATCTTCATTTATTTGCCGCGTTAATCTAAATAAAAACAAGCTAACAGTCACACCACCGGCACCCTATAAAGGCAGTGCAATTACGGCGACATTAGTTGGCGATCTCTACATTGACCACGGTGACTATGTTATTGGTCAACTAACGGGCCATCCACTCAATGAGGCCCCAAATAACACGCTTAAAGTAGCAATCACTGAAATAGTTGCGGCGAATGATGATCCCTTTTTACCCTGGTTAGTAACTCTCGCCAAACATAAAATGAAAGGTGCAGATGTTCCAGCCTTTGCGCCAGAAGATAAAACGCAGTGGCCCTTGCTTAGCCCTGAACAACCTCGAAGTGATTTCAACGACGATTTATTTTTTACGATTGACGGTGAAACAACTCAAGACATGGATGATGCAATTTGCATCAACACATTAGAGAACGGTGATTGGCAACTTAAAGTTGCTGTTGCAGATCCCTCAGCGTATGTGGCTAATGGCGATGTAACTGATGTTGCAGCGAAAGAGCGTGGTTATACACATTATTTGCCTGCTCGCGTAACGACTATGTTACCCGAATCACTCAGTCATGATATTTGCTCTCTTAGACCCGATATGACGCGTCCTGCCCTGGTTTGTACCATGATTATTAATCAACGTGGACAGTTGCAACCAGACGCGAAGTTTAATCTCGCATGGATAACCTCTAAGGCGAAATTAAGTTACCAACAGGTGACCAGCTTCATTGATGGCAACGATGATGAGCAATTAACAGCCGTTGATCAATTAACAACGGCGTTGAGTACGTTAAACCAAATGGCCTTTGCCCGTAGTATGTGGCGTGGAAAAAATACTCAGTTATTTGATAACCAAGCCGATTATCGCCTGCAGCTTGATCGCGATAACCAAATTGTTAAAGTGAATATGAGTTATAACGATGTTGCCAACTCAATGGTTGAAGAGTCCATGTTATGCGCAAATATTAGCGGCGCAGCCTTACTAAAAAACAACGGCAACAGTGGTATTTTTAATACGCACCCAGGTTTTGATCACGAAAAATCATCTAAGCTTTCACAGTTATTAGCTACTCATGGTTATATCTACCATAAAGAGCATCTGCTTACCGCTGCTGGTTTTTGTCAATTACAACGTGAATTAACCTCAACCAGCGATAATTATTTTGCGGCGCGCCTGCGAAAGTTCCAGCAGTATGCCAACATTGCCCATCAAGCTGAATCTCATCATGGTTTAGGTGTCGAGCAATACGCCACATGGACATCCCCGATCCGTAAATATGGTGATTTAATGAATCATCGCCTCATAAAAGCTATTTGTTGTGGCGGAGAAGTTGCACCACACCCGACGATTGAGGATGCCCTGCGCCTTAAAGAGCAACGTGACAACCAACGGATGATTGAGCGTGATCTAAATTCATGGTTATATGTTGATTTCTTGCGTACTGCTGCGGAAAATAAACAACGATTTAAGGCCCAAATATTTAATGTTAATCGCGGCGGAGTTATCGCGCGTTTAATCAAAAATGGAGCCTCGGTTTTCATCCCATTTAATAATATTCATGACGATCGAAAAGCCCTAAAAGCTGATACTGAAACGGGAATTGTCACGGTCAATGATCAGATTGTTTTAAAATTGACGGATATAATAACGCTGAGTGTAACGGATGTTAATAAGCATAAGCTCAACATTACAGGTAGCCTTTTACCACAAGATAGCTAATTGAAAGCCTGTTCATCATGTTTGATAGTTTCAACTATCAAACATGATGAACAGCTTGATAATCAACCATAAATGTCGCACACTAAATTAACCCTAACTTAGAATTAGAGTGGCGTATGGATAAAGCAGTAACCGATAGTCAATGGACCAATGGTACGCTCGGTCAACAAGCAGATGCCAAAGAACAATTAATGATTCGCGCCAAATCTGGCGAGCCCATGAAAAACTTCTCTTTATCAAATGGCAATTACAGCCATATTAACCTTGTAAACCGCGCCTCTAAAACTGGATATCAACTTCATAATGCTGATTGTTATCACAGCGATTTTAATCACGCGCATTGTTTTAAATTAGACTTTTCCGGCAGCTCATTAATGAAGGCAGACTTTTCTCATGCCAATTTACATTGTGCTAATTTAACTGGCTGTAACTTGTTAGGTACTAATTTTCAAGGCGCTAAGCTCGAACACGTCATTTGGGGCAAGACAGCAGTTCAAGAACAACAAGCAAATAAAGCAGAAAAGCTGGAAGATAAAATAGATTTATATCAACAAGCTGAGGAAGTGTATCGCAATCTACGTTTGGTCTCTGAAAAACAGGGATTATTTGAAATAGCTGGAAACTTTTTTCAACGTGAAATGGTCATGCGCCGTAAGCAAATGCCTTTATTATCTATTAACCGCATTATCTCAAAAATAGTCGACATGTTCTGTGGTTATGGCGAGCAGCCTATCAGAGTTGTTGCCTTCACTTGGTCTGTGCTCATCTCTTTCACATTGTTGTTTTTTCTAAGTGGCCTAAGTTATCAAGGACAAGAAATTGGTTATAATGGACAAGCGAGTTTAGCGCAAAATATTGATGAATTATTGTCCTGTGGTTATTTTAGTATAGTTACCTTCACAACATTAGGTTATGGCGACATAACCCCCACAGGTTTTTCTCGGGTGCTTGCTTCTGTCGAAGCACTTTTTGGCAGCTTTACGCTGGCATTGTTTGTGGTGGTTTTTGTTAAGAAAATGACAAGATAGCAGCTAGCTTTAGATTGCCTTAGCAGGTTAACCAAGGCGCAGTGTATTTAACTAAGCCTTGGTTATTTTGTCACTTAAGTCATAGTTCTTATCAGTCACAATGGCTTCCAGCACTTCAATTCTAGTTAATTGATTCGCTAGAGCTCTATTTACAGCTTCATCAACAACCGATTCTAAATTTATTTTTTCAATTTTCAACGCTTCTATTTCTAATTGCTTCATTGACTTTTTGTGTGCATTAATAGCGATAATAATAAAAAAAGGCACTGTAAAAACAACACCAGCAGTTAAAAATACCCAAAGATTTACAACCATATATAAACTCTCAATTGTTAAAAAAAAACCGTAAATTTAATTATAAATAACGATTCGCAGGGTATATATTGATGATTATCCCTGCCAGTGTTAGTTATCTCTTACTTCTATACCGATATTGACCAATTTGTATAAAAAGTGCAACCTAGGTTTATTACCACTAACGCTTTGCTAACTAATGGTAAATTGACAAACCAAGCTCTTGCGCAATAGCAGAAACAATATTAACGCCGACAACAGAATTTCCAAATTTATTTAACGGAGGACTCCAGGTGCAAATAACACCATAGTTAGGTACAACGGCAATGACTCCGCCTCCCACTCCGCTTTTAGCCGGTAATCCAACGGAGAAAGCAAATTCACCGGACTGATCATACATACCACTAGTTGATAGAATTGCGTTCACACGATGTGCATCTTTAGGGCTACAAATAACCTGGTTTGTTTGTGGGTCGACGCCTTTATTAGCTAAAAATAATAAGCTTTGAGCTAATTGTTCACAGCTCATTGATACAGCACATTGCGTAAAATAATGGTCCAAAACATCGGGGATATTTGATTCAATATTGCCAAAACTTTTCATTAAATAACCTAATGCAGCATTGCGGCTGCCATGAGCGAGTTCTGATTGATAGACATCCTGATCGATATATATGCTTTCATCACTGGCTAATTTACGCAAAAACGTCAAAAAAGCCAGCTTACTAGTCGAAAAATGGCTTGTTAGGACATCGGCAACTAAAATGGCTCCCGCATTAATAACGGGGTTACGGGGAATACCTTTTTCCCATTCCAATTGGATGATGGAATTAAAAGGTTGTCCTGATGGTTCCATGTTAACGCGCTGCCATAATAAATCACCAATACGGTTCATCGCCATCACTAAGCCAAAGACTTTCGATATACTTTGAATTGAAAATGGCGTATCGGAATCACCTTCGCTATAGGTTTTACCATCTATTGTTGCAACACAAACCCCCATTAATTGTGGATTAATTTGGGCTAATGCTGGAATATAATCAGCCACCTTCCCTTGAGCATAATTGTCGTGTTCAGCTTGTAAGAAGTTGCCTAGTTTTTGTTGTAAGCCTGCAATTTTATGTTTCATTTACGCACAACATTTTTGTAAAAATATGGGCGGCTATTATGCCTTACAAATAAAAAAAAAGAGAAGAATAAATTACAGGGGCATTAAGTAATATATATTGGAATTAGTATGATCTAACAATAATACGGAAATACTCAAAGTTATTGGCTTTGAGTATTTCTTCTAGCAGTTGTTGTTAAACAAACCGAGGCTTAAAGTGTCATGTGCAGAATTGGAAATGGTTTTCCCATATCATCAAATGGAGAACGCGATACGACTTTGAATCCTATATGTTGATAAAAACCAACCGCTAAAGGATTTTGCTCGTTGACGTCTACTTTTGTCACTCCCATATGCTCAATAGCATATGAAAGAAGCATTTTACCGATCCCCGTTCCTCTTGCGGCGTCTAAAATAAATAACATCTCTACCTTGGATTCATAGACACCTATGAAGCCAATAATCATGTCATTTTCATCTTTAACACATTTAAGTGAAACAGCGGGAAACGCTTGTTCAATGATTATGGGTTTAAAATACTCAATATCTTCTTCTGTTATGAAGTCATGAGTGGCTCGGACTGAATTTTCCCAAACATTAAGCAATTGAGCGTAAGATTCGGGAAGCACATTTTCTACAATCATAATTTTCTCGCTAGATTAAAGTTAGATGTGCAGCCGCGGCCAGCAACAATAACAAAACCAGGCTTGAAAGTACATTCTAACCATATATAACGAAGGGATTTGGGGTGTGTCGAAAAAGGATTGAGGTTACTCCGTAATCATAACAAATGAAGTGAATAGTTAATTCACCATTTGTTATGATTAAAATATCGATGGGCTAAGCAACGCTATGAAAGCATTAATATTTCTTTAGGGTTTGACTGAGCACCTGCAAAGCCGACGTCCCATGCAAGAGGACATATTTCCTTTGTTTCAAGCGTTTCAAGATCAATAAATTTCTTATCTAAATAGGAAGATATTTCTCTCAGTATCTCTTTTCTCAATTTAATTGTTTGTTGTTCGAAAGTAACTTCAAAATTAAACTTTAACAAAATAGAAACCGGCGGGATGTTCATGCTATCGGGCCAAGATAAGAAGAAAATAAAGTTTGCCTTTTCTTCAGTTCTAACCACAACACCTTTAGGTGCAAAAAAGTATATATAGCTTTCAATTTCATTTCTAATATCCATGTCTTAAATTCCTTTTAATAAATGGTATAAAATTGTCACTGATTACGGCTAGCAACTTAATATAAGGTAATTTAGTCTTTAGAAAACATCAACTCATTTATTGTACAAATAACAGACAGAACCATAAAAGATCAGCTGATAATTATCAAAAAGAGCCTTTATTACATAACCTTAAAATAAAAAATCCATAAATAGAAATTTGAGTTTCCTTTTCAATTTTTTACTCAACAGTAAAGGGCTCAAATGAGCTCTACATCTAATGCGTCGGCTAATCGACGTCGTTGATGATTAAGTTCGGCATATGGACGCAAATTAGCAATGAGCGCTCGAATTAGTGTATTGCTTAATTCTGGTCTCTCGAGTTCTTTATTTATTAATGCCAATGTCTCATTTACCAAATTTTGATGGGAAGGATTGAGCTCTTGAGCATCAACTGTCATTTGTGCTATTAATTTAATCGCTTTTTGACGTTGTTGTTGATCACTATCTAAATGTTGGGTTAATGGAAAATTTTCATCAGTTAATAACGGTTTTATATCTGATGAGCTTAATGCCGTAATAGCGCTATCAAGACAAAATGCAACTAAATTAGAGCTGTGTGAAATTGAAAAATCCGCATCATCTAACGTTAAATAAACCGTATATTCTTGTAATAGACCATTAACCATAGAAACGATGTCATAAAGCCAAGGTGTAATGCCAGAGCCGTAGGCTTGCAGCAGCACTTTCTGCTGAGATAAATGATAATTTAAACGACATTCTTGCACCACAGTCATAACATCTTTATCCATCACAACCATTTCATCAGTTAAAAACACTTGAATAAATGACCGTTCATTCAATACTTCCTGGAATTCCTGTACTAAATAAGCCTCCAACAATTTAATTCCGACGGATTTATTTTGTTGCAACAAATTTTCAACCATCATGCAGCTCTTTTCATCTGATTGTAAAAAGAGCGCTTTAACTATTTCTAATTTACTACTGAAATACGAATAAACCGATCCTTTGGCAATTCCTGCATTGTCAGCAATATTAGCAATAGTTGTACCTCTAAAACCTTTTTCAATAAATATAGATTTGGCGGTAATCAGAATTAACTCACGCTTAGAAGTTGCTAGTTTTGTCATTAATAACCCAAGGTGTTCACTAAATGTTGACGGCTATTGTGCCACAAACTTAGTTCATTGACCAACAAGTCAATTGACCAATGACCAGGCAGTCATTACAATAAACCATCAAAGTCACATTAATGACCAGCCAGTCATTAATTTTAACGGAGAACACATGCAACAATCGACACAGAACAAACATTCGCTCTGGCAGTTATTAAAGCCATACAAACCGACGAATAAATCATTCTTTTATTTGGTGACATTAATATTAGTCACCACCTCTCTAGAGCTTATGTTGCCATTATATTCAAGTTACTTGGTGGACTCGATTGGTGATGGCGGTATTGATTACTTAATTATTATCGGACTTATTGCCATCGTATTGACCGCTGCACTATTTGAAGGCTTTTTGGGATGGTACGGAGGGCACATAGGGCATGGAATTAGTGCAAAGTTACGCTACAGCCTAATTGGCCGCCTTTTAACAAGTCAAAGTCAAAGCTTAGATAATGATCACAGTGCAGAGTTAAGCGCGCGGGTGGTTAACGATTCTAAAGAAGTAAAGTCAGTGCTTGCTGAGGATTTAATCGGTTTAATTAGTGGTTTAGTATCCCTAATAGCCGTAATTTCAATTATGTTTATTCTCGACTGGCGTTTAACATTAGTACTTATTTCCTGTGTATTACTTGGTTTTATCATTATTACTCCCATTGCTTTAATGATGAATAATATAGGAAAAGCATCACAAACAGCCGAAGCGAATTTATTAAAATACCTAACAGAATGGTTACGTTATGGTCAATTGATCAAATCACATAATGGCGCACCTGACATGCAACGTCAGTCAAAAGTACTCGTCAATGAATGTCTAAAACAGGAAATGCGTGCAACAACTATTGCATCACTCATAGGCCCTATCGCTAATCTAACCTTAATGATAAGCATGATTGCGATATTAGCTTTTTCTGCATATTGGCTGAGCAAGGGTTCGATGACACTAGGTACTGTCACTGCATTTTTGTTGTATTTGTTTGGTTTAACATTCCCGCTAATGTCGATGGCTATGTTTTTTAGTAACTTAAATCGCGCAATCGGTGCATCTAGTCGTCTATCAGAAATCAGTCAATTGCCAATTGAGCAATCATCAGGAAAACAGAAAGTTACAAATATACAAAGTCTTTCATTACAAGAACTCAGCTTTATCCGTGGCGATAAAACGATACTTGATAGAGTGAGTTGTCATTTTGACGGCGCCGGATTAGCTATGGTTATCGGCGAAAGTGGTAGTGGAAAAACAACGCTGATGAGTCAATTTTTAGGATTTTATCCAGAGACTCACAAGCAAGTATTTATTAACGACCAACCATTAGATGATTTTGATCTTACTTCTATTCGTCAAGCTATTTCCTGGGTTGATCAAGAGCCTAAATTACTTCATGCAACTATTAGAGATAACTTAACACTTGGACTCGATCAACCTTTGACAGACGAAACACTGATTGAAACTTTAGAATCTGTTGGTTTACACACTTGGTTATTACGAATTGATAACGATTTATCAACCACTGTATCTGAGCAAGCTCATCAGTTTTCAGGAGGCGAAAAACAACGATTTGCAATTGCACGTGCAATCTTAAGACAAGCAAAAGTATTACTATTGGATGAACCTACGTCAGCACTTGATCATACGAAAAAATCTGAACTAATGACGTTATTGCGTAAGTTAGCCCTAGACAGGCGCGTTATCATGATATGTCATCATTTAGAGTTAATTAAACCTAGTGACGACATTATTGAGATGATTGAGGGGAAAGCGGTCGTGACAGTAAATTAGCTATTTAACTATTTACCATAGTTCCATAAGTAAACAAATGTAAGCATATCCCTGCACTTTCGCATATATGTTTACGATTAGCGGTGACCACTATTAATATCAAATATACTAATGTTTCTTACCCGTTGAATTAACTTATAATTGTTTTTCTTATTAAATATCAATTTGTCACTATAGATGTATGGGGGTAAACCGCTATACTAATAATAAAGTAAGCGTTGATAAGGATTTATGATTAAATTTTATCAGAAAATAAAGACAGAAATCACTAACCGTACTCAGCCCGAAATAGTGTTGCTGACATTGAGCGCCTTGGCCGTTATTTGTGTTTCTCCTTTTATCTTTTTCCGCTTAATTAAGCAGGACTGGAGTGTTGCATTACTTGATGCCACCGTTACGCTTGTCATGATAAGTTTTTTCATTTTCGTTTT
>Ga0105356_10001280_pt1 | contig 24909 bp, 24 predicted proteins | sample GOMGulsemesocosm_3_FD_83502 | JGI IMG/M metagenome (GOLD analysis project Ga0105356, IMG submission 83502) | Methane-oxidizing microbial communities from mesocosms in the Gulf of Mexico - GOM9D Gulf of Mexico | ecosystem: Environmental > Aquatic > Marine > Cold seeps | place: Gulf of Mexico... | reverse complement strand
GCCCAATGATATTGATCGGTATGAGGGACGCTATGGTATTGAAGATACGCGACGTGCGGTGATTGAAGCAAAACAGCAAGGCATACAACCGTTTTGTGTCACCATTGATGAAAGTGGTAATGATTATCTTCCTTATCTGTTCGGTGAGCAATGTTATGCTGTGGTGAACGACTTGGCGCGATTGCCTGTATTGCTACCGAAACTCTATTTAAACCTGACAGGCATCAGTGCCTAAAGTTAAGCGATGAAAACGCTAGGATAAACATGGCTAATGATATTCATTACCTGCCACAGGGGCGGGAAATCGAGATTTTTCAAACAGCAGCTAATAATAAACTGCCTGTGTTGATCAAAGGACCAACGGGTTGCGGAAAGACGCGTTTTGTCGAGTACATGGCCGCAGAGCTGGGCCGACCACTGCATACGGTCGCTTGTCATGATGACTTGACGGCTTCTGATTTGGTTGGACGTCATTTGATTGGTGCTGATGGCACCTACTGGCAAGACGGGCCGTTGACCCGAGCCGTACGTGAAGGTGGGATTTGTTATCTTGATGAAGTGGTTGAAGCGCGGAAAGATACTACTGTGGTGTTGCACCCGCTTTCCGATCACCGTCGCGTATTACCTATTGAGCGTACCGGCGAGATCATTGAAGCCCACCCCGATTTTATGTTGGTGATTTCTTATAATCCAGGGTATCAAAACCTGATTAAAGGTCTTAAACCCAGCACACGACAACGTTTTGTTGCCATGAGCTTTGAGTATCCAATTCCTGAGCAAGAGGTTGTTATTGTTTGTCAGGAATCTGGTGTCGATAAACAAACGGCTCAACAACTGGTCGCTTTGGGTAATGATCTGCGTAGGCTGAAAGACCACGACCTGGAAGAAGCTGCCTCTACGCGGTTGCTGATTTATGCCGCCATGATGATCCAATCAGGCCTGACTCACCGCGAGGCCTGTACAGCGTGTCTGGCAGAACCCTTGTCGGATGAGCCGGAAACTCTGTTAGCGATTGAGCGGTTGATTCAAGCTCATTTTTAGCGAATGAAAGACAAACTAGGTTCTAGTTTTAACTTTACAGCGCAAATTCAGAACGCTAGTGATGAACGGCCAACACCTGCCAATATTGCAGTGTGGATATTGATCTGGGCGGAGCTATCCGAGTTCGCGCTGTTTTTTATTGTTTATCTTGTGGTTCGATCCCATAACCCAGAGATTTTTTCCGAAGGCCCCAAACACCTCAACACGTTAGCGGGAGCGCTGAATACACTGGTGTTGTTGACCAGTAGTTATTGCGTCGCCCGGGCGATGGCTGGCATTCGGGCAGGCAATACCGATACCTGTATGAAGTGGTTGACGGCAACGTTGGCTATGGGATTAACCTACTGCGGAATTAAGGCCTGGGAGTATCACTGGAATGGAGAGGCGGGTATTGATTCCCGCACCGATAAATTTTTCACACTGTATTATTACCTGACTTTCAATCACCTGTTACATGTCCTGGTGGGTATGTGCACGATTTCCTGGGCAATGTTTCGTGTCCAACTGGGCGCATTTAGTCCTCAGCAGCACGAAGGGCTTGAGGGTGCGGCCTGCTACTGGCACATGATTGATCTGGCCTGGATTATTATTTTCCCGCTGCTCTACGTACTTAGGTAGGGATATGAAAATTTTAAAAGTTATCTTCGGGGGTGATGAGAGTGACAAGTTTGCCATGACGGAGCGTCACTGGCTGATTTGTTTCTGGTTAATTTTATTGGCGTTGACGTTGATGAGTGTCTTTATCGCTGAATCGGCAGATCCGACGGCATGGACAGTTTTGTTTGTCAGTATGACGGTCACTCTTAAAGGGCAGCTGGTTATCGATAGGTTGATGGGGCTGCGTCATGCAAACCCGTTGATTCGAGGGCTGATGTTAATGTATTTCTATGTGTTGGCACTGTTGATTGTATGGGCACTGCTCTTTCCTGAGCAGTTAGCCGCGCTGACAACCTTGTAATTACCTCCTTGCATGAGAGACCTTCGCACGATTGTTTTTTTTACCTTCTGACGGCGTTAAAAGCGTACCCAAAACACTCGCTATGCTCGCGGGGCAGGCTCTACTCAAATGGTCATTTATAAGCATAAACTCCCTCATTCCGTGCGTTTTTTCCTTGCCAGAAAATAAAACTCTGGCTCGTGCATAGGCTTCTGACAGCTAAATTTGTCGTGCGATCTTTTTATTTTGACCTTGGGCAGATAGGCTACCGATGTCTTGATGCATGCGAGAGCACAATTCCGTGTGTAGACTAAATTTTACACTACCCTCGCGAGTCATTCGTTAGGCAGAAATGATTAGGAAGAATTACAGGTCATGACAGAGACGCCACCTAACCTCAAAGGTCAAATTTTACGCTGCTTTGTTCAGCTGTTGGGTAAGTTGCCATTATCCCTCAGTCGGGCTGTAGGTAGTTGTGTGGGATGGCTAAATTATGCTCTTAATACCAGGCTTGCCCAAACTACGCGAACGAATGTATTGCGCTGTTTTCCTGCGTTCAATAAAGCACAGAGAGAACGTTTGATTAGGCAAAGCGTGATCGAAACAGGGTGTGTAGGAACCGAAATACCGGGTGTTTGGTTAAAGTCCCAAGTTTGGCTGAAGAGTAAAATTATAGACGTACGAAACCGTGAGTTGCTGGCCCAGAAGCTGGCGGACGATGCCGGGCTTGTTTTATTGGTTCCTCATTTGGGAAATTGGGAACTTTTCTCGCTTTATATTTCCAGTGTTACTCAGATGACGACGCTCTATCAGCCACCCAAAATAGCCGAGATGGAAACGCTTATTCGCAAATCTCGTGAGCGTGAAGGGGCTCGGTTGGTGCCAACGAATAACAAAGGTGTGATGGCGCTTTTTAAGGCGCTCAAAGCAGGTGGGACAACGATGATTTTGCCTGATCAGGTTCCGCCTGAGGAAGGGGGCGAATTTACTTCTTTCTTTGGGTTGCCTGCTCGGACAATGACCTTGCCGCATGGCTTGATTAAACGTACGGAGTGTCAGGTACTGATGGCATATGCGATACGTGTACCGGGCGGTTTCGAAGTGGTCTTTGAAGAACCGGATGAAGCTATTTACGACGAGAATAGACAGACTTCTTTGGAGGCGATGAACCGCAGTGTTGAGGCTTGTGTTAATGCTTGCCCAAGCCAGTATCAGTGGGAGTATAAACGCTTTCGAAAACAGCCTCCTGGAATGCCGAAATTTTATCGCTAGCAGACAGGGCCGCAGTTTGATCGCCGTGCTGAATCTGCTACTATCCCTGTCCGTTGAATTGAATTTTTTGATGCGTTTGCGCATCGCTGTAGGAGTTAAAGATGGCCTCACGAGGTGTAAACAAAGTAATTTTGGTGGGTAACCTAGGGCAGGACCCTGAAACGCGTTATTTACCTTCAGGCGGAGCAGTGACTAACGTTACGCTTGCCACCTCCGAGACCTGGAAAGATAAAACAAGTGGTCAGCAGCAAGAGCGCACCGAATGGCATCGGGTGGTGTTTTTTAACCGTCTGGGTGAAATTGCTGGGGAATACCTGCGTAAAGGTTCCAAGGTTTATGTTGAAGGTTCTCTGCGTACACGTAAATGGCAGGGGCAGGACGGTCAGGATCGTTACACGACAGAAATCGTCGCCAACGAAATGCAGATGCTCGATAGTCGCGGTGCCGCAAGTGGCGATTCATCCGGCGGTGGCCAGCAGTATCAGCAACAGGCGCCACAGCAGAATGCTCCGCAACAGCAGCAACGCCCTCAGCAGGCGCCCGCTGCTCAGCCTCAAGCTGCGCCCCAACCAGCACCGGGTGGTTTTGATGATTTTGATGACGATATTCCATTTTGACGGTTACTAGAGACTAGTGTTTGTTATGTTTGATTGTTTTGATCAATATTAACAGCAGGTTGGTTGATGGCGCTATCGAGAATTGATAGCGCAATGTGATACCATGAACTAAATCAGTATTTTCACTTTCGTAAACTTTTGAAGGGCTATGTAAGGATTTTTTACATATATCTTTACAGTTTTGCTATTTGTTTATCTAACATGTTGTTTTAAAAGATAATAATCTGCGGTATATGGGGTAAGGTCACCATAGCCCTTTTAGATCCCATATGTTTTAAAAGTGTATGGACAAGCTGTACGCTGAAATGACTAAGACCCCGCAATAGCGGGGTTTTTTTTTGCTTTTGTTATGTATGTTCATGGTTTAGAACGGTCAGTCAGTAATTCATAACCTGCACATATAACTGTGTATAGTTCGAAGAGATTAAAATAGAGCACTCTTTAGCGATGATCAGGGTGGTGTCGAGTCTCTATTGGCAATAATGGTCAACTGGCACGATGTCTGAAGTATAGCGGGTTAAAAATCAGCATTTATGGCTTTATCTGGACGATATGTAGCCTAGTATTAGTGGTAGGTATTCTTGCTTTTCGCCGCGGTTTAGCGGTTTACTCTTTGTAATGCTGAATTATCTGTTTACTCAGAAGAAAAGCGCGTAATAGATTTCTTATTCATTATGAGTTTTCTATGAAAAAATTTATCCACGCATTACCAAAAATCGAACTTCACCTTCATCTCGAAGGAACTCTTGAAGCTGAACTCATGTTTGAGTTAGCTGAGCGTAACGGGATAGGCATCCCTTTTAAAACTGTCGAAGAGGTTCGTGCGGCGTATGAGTTTGATGACTTACAGTCTTTCCTTGATATCTATTATCAGGGCGCTAACGTACTGATCCATGAGCAGGATTTTTTTGATTTAACCTGGGCTTACCTTTTACGCTGCCGTGCTGACAACGTTGTTCATACCGAAGTATTCTTTGACCCTCAAACCCACACTGATCGTGGCATTGCTTTTGATACCGTCATCAATGGGATCCATAAAGCACTTGTTCAAGGTGAGAGGGAACTCGGTATCACCAGCAAGCTCATCATGAGCTTTTTACGCCATCTTGATGAAGAGTCCGCCTTTAAAACTCTAGAGCAGGCGTTGCCCCATAAGGACAAACTTGTTGCTGTTGGCTTAGATTCCGCAGAAATGGGCAATCCACCGGAAAAATTCCAGCGCGTATTTAAACGAGCCATTGAGGAAGGCTTCTTAACAGTCGCCCATGCTGGCGAAGAAGGGCCCGCTAGCAATATCAGTGATGCGTTAACGCTATTAAAAGCCTCACGTATTGACCATGGCGTTCGCTGTACAGAGGACCCTAACCTGGTAGCGCAGCTCGTCGCAAACCGCACCCCTCTTACTGTCTGCCCGTTATCCAATGTCAGATTACGAGTATTTGATGACATGGCAGCACATAACATTGTTGCGCTGTTGCGCGAGGGGGTTTGCGTAACCATTAACTCCGATGACCCTGCCTATTTTGGCGGTTACATGACAGACAACTTTCTCGCCGTAGCCAATGCTCACCCGATGACTAAGAGTGAGATTGCGCAATTCACACTGAACGCAATAGAAGCAAGTTTCATTACTGACAATGAAAAAGAGGGTTTTAGAACGATCACGCGGCAGTATTTGTCCGACTACTAGGCTTTTCCCTTTGAGGATGATCTAAAGGTATAGAAATGATCGCTTTCTTGCTTAACGATGAGATACATCGGATAGAAAATCTGGACCCAAACACGACGGTCTTGAATTATTTGCGGCTTAATTTAAAGCGCTGCGGCACCAAAGAAGGCTGTGCATCGGGCGATTGCGGTGCCTGTACCGTAGCAGTTGGGGAGCTCGAGGGCGACCATATTCGTTACCGAAATATTAATGCCTGTATTGCGCTGCTACCGAGCTTGCATGGCAAGCAGCTGGTGACCGTTGAGGATCTCAAACAGGGTGAGCAGTTGCATCCGGTGCAGCAGGCGATGGTGGACTGTCACGGCTCCCAGTGTGGTTTCTGTACACCTGGATTTGTCATGTCGATGTTCACGCTGCGTAAAAACAAGGCTTCGCCAACACGTGAGGAGGTTCAGGAATATTTGGCCGGTAACCTCTGCCGCTGTACCGTTTATCGTCCTATTATCGATGCCGCCGTCAAAATGTATGAGGCACCGAAGCAGGACCAGTTTTCGACGCAGCAAGCCGCTTGCATCGAGCAGTTGAAAATGATTAAACAGCAATCCAATATCAGCCTGCAGGGTAATGGCAATCGCTACTATGCGCCCACCTCATCCGCTGAGCTGGCCACGCTTTTATTACAGTACCCCGATGCACGTTTATTGGCGGGTGGGACCGATCTAAGCCTTGAAATAACCCAGATGTTGAAGGAAATAGCTGTCCTGATCTATGTGGGGAATGTGGTCGAAATGGCTGTCGTAGAAGAAACTGAAAGCAGCTACAAAATCGGCGCCGCGGTGCCTTTCAGTGATTGCCGGCAGCTGATCGAAACGGATTATCCGGACTTTAAGGAGCTTTTTGAACGGCTCGGTTCTATGCCTATTCGCAACGCGGGAACATTTGGCGGCAATATCGGTAATGCTTCGCCGATAGCGGACACGCCCCCTGGATTGATTGTTGTTGGCGCCAAAGTACATTTGCGCAGGGGTGATACCCAGCGGGTGATTTCGGTTGAAGATTACTTTATCGATTACAAGGTAACGGCGCAGCAGGAAAGTGAATTTATCGAGTTCGTTGAGATACCTAAAGCGCGACCGGAGTACCAATTCAAAATGTACAAAATCTCCAAGCGTATCGATGATGATATTGCAGCGGCATGTGCTGCCTTCTATTTGAAGATTGAGAACGGCGTTGTCAGCGATGCGCGTATTGCATTCGGCGGCCTGGCAGGGATTCCCAAACGTGCTAGCCATTGTGAGGCAGAACTGTCCGGAAAAATCTGGAATGAAAGTAGCCTTGAGCTGGCTATGAAGGCGCTGGATAGCGACTTTAAGCCATTGAGCGATGTCAGGGCGTCAGCGGCGTACCGCATGCAAGTCTCGAAAAACCTGTTGCATAAGTGCTACTTGGAACTGATTGATTGCGTTGAAAATACAAGGGTTACTCGGTATGCGAGAAATGCCTGAGCTTAGCGCAATCAGTACTTCCCCCGATGCCAACGGCGGTGTGGGGAAAGCTATCAAGCATGAAAGTGCCGATAAGCATGTTAGCGGTGAAGCGGTATATGTTGATGACCGCATGGATTTTGATAACCAACTGCACCTCGCGGTGGGTAAAAGTAGCATTGCGCGAGGGAAAATCCTGACACTGGATTTGGATGCAGTGCGCGCTGCTGATGGCGTAGTGGCCGTTATTACCGCCACCGATATCCCCGGTTTGGTGGATATTGGACCAGTATTCCCCGGCGATCCTTTGTTGGCAGAGGGCGAAGTATTGTTCATGGGACAAGCCCTGTTTGCGGTCGCAGCACAGAGTCATGAGCAGGCGCGTAAAGCCGCGCGCTTGGCTGTTGTGGAATATGAAGAGTGGGGCGCGGTGCTGGACCCTCAGCAGGCAGCCGATTCAGGCTATTTTGTGAGGCCGCCGCATACACAAAAGCGTGGCGATGCCGGTGCGGCGATTGCCGCCGCGCGACATTCGTTGCAAGGTAGCCTTAAGGTTGGCGGCCAGGAACATTTTTATCTGGAAGGCCAAATTTCGTCGGTGGTGCCCACTGAAGATGGAGGTATGGAGGTCTACTGTTCCAGCCAAAATTCATCGGAGATTGCGACGCTGGTGGCCAAGGTGCTCGGTGTGCCTGAGAATAAAATTGTTGTCGATATTCGCCGTATGGGTGGCGCTTTCGGCGGTAAAGAAACGCAGGCGAGTATTGCCGCCTGTTTGTCGGCGGTAATTGCGCGTTTAACCGGGCGACCAGCCAAGATGCGCATGAGCCGCAGCGACGATATGGAAATGACGGGAAAACGCCATCCCTTCGTTAATCATTTTCAGATCGGCTTTGATGACAATGGACAAATTAAAGGCGCGCAAGTGACTCTCAACGGCGATGCTGGCTGCTCGCCCGATCTCAGCGATGCGATTGTTGATCGTGCCATGTACCACATTGATAACGCCTATTATCTGGATCAGGCGTTAATAACGGGTAATCGCTGCCGAACGGATAAAGTGTCCAATACCGCGTTTAGAGGCTTTGGTGGTCCCCAGGGCGTCATAACCATCGAATCGATTATTGATGATATTGCCTGGCACCTGGGTAAGGACCCGCTAGAGGTGCGCAAAATCAATCTCTACGGAAAAGGTGAGCGCAATGTCACGCACTACCACCAGACGGTTGAACATAATGTATTGCCTGAGCTTATTGAGCAACTGGAAGCGAGCTCTGGTTATTGGCAGCGTCGCCAAGAGGTTACAGAATTTAATGCGCACAACCGCGTGCTCAAAAAAGGGCTGGCGCTGACGCCGGTTAAGTTTGGTATTTCCTTTACGGTTCAGTATTTAAACCAGGCCGGTGCGCTGCTTCATATTTATACGGATGGCAGCATCCACCTGAATCATGGCGGTACTGAAATGGGGCAGGGTTTGTTTACCAAGGTTGCACAAATCGTCGCCGAGCAGTTCCAGGTGGATATCGATCATATTCAGGTGTCGGCGTGCCGCACTGATAAGGTGCCCAATGCTTCACCGACGGCGGCTTCCTCCGGTACTGATTTGAATGGCCAGGCGGCGAAGGCTGCTGCCAGCAAAATTAAAAGCCGCTTGATCGAATTTGCTGCGCAGCATTTTGAAGTCGCTAACAGGGACGTGGTTTTCCGGGGTAATCGCGTTTATATCGGTGATAAAAGTGTGTCATTCGCTGAGATGGCAGGGCTAGCCTATACCAACAGAATCTCCCTGTCGGCCACCGGCTACTACCGGACGCCAAAGATTTTTTACGATCGAGAGAAAGCGGCTGGCCGGCCCTTCTTTTATTTTGCCAATGGCGCTGCTGTCTCTGAGGTGATTGTCGATACCATGACTGGCGAATACAAAGTTTTGCAAGTCGATATTTTGCATGACGTTGGTAAATCACTAAACCCAGTGATCGATATTGGCCAAATTGAAGGTGCTTATATTCAGGGTTTGGGTTGGCTAACCACAGAGGAGCTGGTGTGGAATGAAAAAGGCAGCTTGCTCTCTAATGGGCCGGCTACCTACAAAATCCCCGCTATTTCAGATACCCCCATTAAATTTAATGTGGCATTGCTGGAGGACTCACCGAATGAAGAGGCCAGTATTTACCATTCAAAAGCCGTTGGCGAGCCGCCGTTAATGTTGGCTATTTCTGCGTGGTGCGCAATTCGAGATGCGGTGGCCAGTCTGTCGGATTACAAGGTGAGTCCCACTCTGGAGGCACCAGCGACACCTGAGAATGTACTGAAGGCCATTGCTTCCATGCAGGGGGTTAACGAGAAATGAACCTGGAATGGATTAACACCGTACAGCAACTGAAGGATGAAGCGCAGCCCTTCGTTCTGGTCACCGTTATCGGTGTGCAAGGCTCCACGCCACGTGAAAGCGGAGCCAAGATGGTGGTTACCCAAGACAAGCTTTTCGGAACTATTGGCGGCGGTCATCTGGAGTTTAAGTCGATGGCCATCGCCAGGGAGTTACTGGGGAAAAATGAAGAATTGCAGCATCTGGAGTATTTCCCTTTAGCAGCCAGTTTGGGGCAGTGCTGCGGCGGATCGGCTTCCGTTTTGTTTGAATGTTTTCCAGCAAAAATGCCTAAAATTTTATTGTTTGGCGCAGGCCATGTAGGCAAGGCGCTGACCACCATCCTGGCGGGATTGCCCTGTCAGGTGGATTGGATCGATAGTCGAGAAGCTGAATTCCCCCTCAAGCCTGGCGCTAATATCACCATTAAAGTGACTGATTTTCCCGTGGATGAAATAGCCATTTCGCAGCCAGGGAGTTTTTATATTGTCATGACCCATAGTCACCAGTTGGATTTTGATCTTTGCGAAGCAATTCTCAAGCGCAACAACTTTGCTCACCTGGGACTTATTGGATCAAAAGGCAAAGCGATTCGTTTCCGCAAAAAACTGGCCCATAGGGGCCTCGACCAAGACCAAATAGACCGAATGGTTTGTCCTATGGGTCTCTCTAGTGTGCCGGGTAAACAACCGATGGCGGTAGCTGTTTCCATTGCTGGCCAATTGATTGCTTTGATGCAGGAACAAGCTTCGGCCAAGAAGCTCTGTGACGGTGTGGATTGGCGCCAAGTTAAACAATTGATACAGCCGAGTTCTTAATGCAGACATTAGCACTCAAAAGTCAGCGTGTAATTACCGAGCAGGGTATGGTTCCTGCCGTGGTGGTAGCGCAAGAGGGCGTTATTACCGATATCCTCCCGGTATCCAGTTCGAAAATTCCAGATTTTGTCGAAGATTTGGGCAATCTGGTGTTAATGCCGGGTTTAGTTGATAGCCATGTTCATATCAACGAGCCGGGGCGCACTGAGTGGGAAGGCTTTAACACGGCAACGCAGGCCGCCGCAGCTGGCGGTATTACCACGCTAGTCGATATGCCGCTAAATTGTGTTCCTGTCACCACCAGCAAGCAGGCCCTGGACGAAAAACTAGCGGCGCTGGCGGGAAAATTATGGGTGGATTGCGGGTTTTGGGGCGGCATTATTCCACAAAGCATTAGCGATCTGGATGAGCTTCTGTCCAGCGGAGTGTTGGGCGCCAAGTCTTTTCTGATCGATTCGGGAATTAAAGAGTTCCCAGAAATGCTGGAGCAGGATTTACGCAGGGCGATGCCTATTATGGCAAAGCACGGCTTGCCCTATCTGATTCACGCCGAACTGGATCATGCGGGAACAGAGCCTGCCAGCATAGGCAATCGTTATCAGAGCTTTTTGGCATCACGGCCGAAAGAGTGGGAAAACGATGCCATCGAGTTGATGATTAAACTGTGCCGAGAGCTTAAGGCCGACGGCATCGATTGCCGGGTGCATATTGTGCACCTGTCATCGGCAGAAGCCGTGGCGGCTATTGCATCAGCTCAGGCTGAGGGGCTGAGTATTAGCGCTGAAACCTGCCCGCACTATCTGACCTTATGGGCCGAAGCAATTCCGGATGGAAAGACGCTGTTTAAATGCTGTCCTCCAATTCGGGAGCAAGCCAACAGGGAAATGTTATGGCAGGCAATTAAAGACGGGGTTATTGAGTTTATCGTCTCCGATCACTCGCCTTGCACGCCGCAGCTGAAAAATATCGATAGCGGTGATATTGAGAACGCTTGGGGCGGGATTTCCGCTTTGCAATTCGGTTTGCCGTTGATCTGGACTGAAGCGAAACAGCGAGGCTTTGAGTTAACAGATATGGCGAGATTGATGGCAACTAAAACGGCCGAGTTTGCGGGGCTTGGCGACTTCAAAGGCAAGATTGCAAAGGGCTACCAGGCGGATTTCCTGGTTTTCGACGATAGCCGTAAATACCCCATATCCAATGAATTGGTTAAGCACCGTCATAAAATTACCCCCTACGAGGATAAAGAAGTGCAGGGTGAAGTATGCCGAACCTATTTGCGCGGCGAGCTGGTGTATACCAATGATAAATTTGTCGGGAGCCCCAAAGGGCAACCGATACTGGCAACATAGAATGAGAGGCTTGAAAATAAATGACTGAAAATAGTCCTCTAAATGAAGGCTTTGCCAGCAACTGTATTGATCTGCTGTCAGAAAAATTGGGGGGTAAAGCCCTGAGTTGCAGTGATGAGTTTTTTGCATCCTGTTCAAATCTCGTAAAGCCTGGGCGCGGTATTTCTAAACCGGGATACTTTGTTGATACCGGTCAATGGATGGATGGCTGGGAAACGCGTCGCAGTTTCGGCCGCAACCGGGAGCTGGATCATGATTGGTGTGTTTTGTGTCTGGGCGTGCCCGGTGTTATTCGTGGCTTCGATGTGGATACCAATTTTTTTAAAGGTAATGCCCCGGAGTTTGTGTCGGTAGAGGCTGCTTTCGTCGAGGGCGAGTTAGACGAGAAGACTGAGTGGCTGGAGATCCTGTCGAAAACGGAGATACAACCTCATAGCCAGCATTTGTTTGATTGTGCCGACCAGCGAACCTGGACACACCTCCGGTTAAATATCTTTCCCGATGGCGGGATCGCCCGCTTCCGCGCCTATGGTGAGCCTAGTGTGAATCAGAGCCATTTCATTAAAGGCGAACTGGTGGATCTTGCCAGCGCGCTTAATGGCGGACGCGGATTGGTTTGTAGCGATATGTTTTATAGTTCTCCCTCTAACCTGTTGATGCCTGGACGGGGTATCAACATGGGCGATGGCTGGGAAACCAGGCGTCGCCGTGACGCCAGTAATGACTGGGCCATCGTAAAGCTGGGATTACCCGGTACTATCCGAAAAGTCATTCTCGATACAGCGCACTTTAAAGGTAATTTTCCCGATCGCTTTTCGCTTGAAGCAACGCAGACCGATCGTGAAGATATTACGGCTGACGATATTGAATGGCAGACGGTTATTCCACAAACCAAGCTTTATGCCGACCAGGAACACCTGTTCATTAACGAAATGATTGCCTCACCCGATGCTGAGTTTACCCATGTTCGCTTGAACATCTATCCCGATGGCGGTGTCAGCCGGTTGCGTATTTTAGGCTTTCCGAGTTGGTAGGTGGCGACTCATAACCTGTGCTGGCTAGCAAAATTAAAAAGGGTGTCCAGGGGTTAGCAGAAATGAAAATGGATGGCATGATAAATGACTCTGGATAAATTCAATAACGTCAGCCTAGATGAGGTGCAGCAGTTATTCCGGCAATGTTGCAGCTCTGAGGCCTGGGTTAAACGTATGGCCGAGGATCGGCCCTATGCGTCTGCCGAAGCCCTGTTGCTGGCGGCGGATCGAAATTGGCTCGAGATGACGGAAGCAGACTATCTGCAGGCGTTTGAAGGCCACCCCAAAATTGGTGATATCACTTCATTGAAGACTAAATATGCCAATACCCAAAAATTGGCGTCAGGAGAACAGTCTGCTGTTGATGAGGCTGGTGATGAAATTCTCCAAAAGCTGGCGCAGGGAAATGAGGCTTATCAGGAAAAATTTGGCTTTATTTTCATTGTTTGCGCGACAGGCAAGTCGGCGACGGAAATGCTGGCGCTACTGGATATGCGATTACCCAATGAGCGCGCCACAGAGCTGATCAATGCGGTTGAGGAACAGCGCAAAATTTTTCATATTCGCTTAGGGAAAATGTTATGAGCCAAATTACCACTCACGTGCTGGATACCGCCAGTGGCAAACCGGCAGCAGGGCTGCCGATTCAATTATACCGCCAACAATCCGAAGGCTGGGTGGAATTGTTTGGCGGGGCTACTGACGCCGATGGTCGTATCGGCGATTTATTACCGGTCGATGAGGTTTTGGCTGGCGGCATTTATCGCATGTATTTTGATACCAAGGCCTATTACGGGGACAAACCTTGCTTTTATCCGTACGTGGATGTGGTCTTTGAAATAGGCGGTGGTGGAGAGCATTACCATATACCTTTGCTGCTGGCGCCCTATGGGTATTCAACTTACCGTGGTAGCTAGTGGTTCTCTAAAGGTAATTGCAGGGAAAGCGATAGCATTATTAATAGCAGAGGAGCAGGGCAGTGGATAGATACACGTTAAAGGCTCAGCCATTGTCTGCAGAGGCTTTTGAGCCCTATGGTGATGTCATTGAAACGAGCGATTACTGCACGCACTTTGAAATTAACAAAGGTAGCTGTGTGAGGTACCACGACCTGGCAACTATTGATGTTGCTGAGCAAATGGGCCGGCCGATTGTGAGCCTGTTTCAAGCCCTGCCCATGCCTGATGAGTTTTCAATTAAAGTGATGGAGCGTCATCTTCTTGCCAGTCAGGCCTTTATTCCCCTTAACGGGCAGCGCTATCTAGTGATTGTCGGGGAGGCTGGTGATTTTGATCCGGCGGGGCTTAAGGCGTTTGTTGCTGAAGCAAGTCAGGGCGTTAATTATGCCCGAGGAACTTGGCATCATTATTGTTTGCCTCTGGGACGGGAAAGTAATTTTCTTGTCATCGATCGCGGTGGCAAGGGAGATAACTGCGATGAGGTGGATATTGCCGACGACACCGAATACCGGGTACAACTTTAGCCCTAAAGGGGAGCACTGATATTGCGCGCATTTCGTAGTTCAATACTGCACTTTCTTGACGATCCGGCAACCGTCGATGAGGAACTGTGCTACCAGTATTTTGAGGATGGCATGCTGGTGGTGGCCGATGGTCAGGTTAAGGCAGTAGGCGCTACTGATGATATCCGCCAGCAATACCACGATATCGAGGTTATCGAGTATCCGAACAGCCTGATTGTGCCGGGCTTTATTGATACTCATATCCATTATCCGCAGACCGATATTATCGCTGCCTATGGAGATCAGCTGCCGGAGTGGCTGGAAAACTATGCTTTCCCTGCGGAAAGTGAGTTTTCCAATCGTGACAAAGCTGCGGCGACGGCAGAGATATTTCTGGATGAGCTGCTGCGTAACGGAACGACGACAGCCTTAGTGTTCGGCACGGTGCACCGGGAATCGGTGGATGCCTTCTTTACGGCGGCGCAACGGCGCAAGTTGAGGATGATTTGCGGTAAGGTATTAATGGATCGAAATGCGCCGGAATATCTTCGCGATACACCGCAATCCGGCTACCGCGATAGTAAAGAGCTCATTGAACGTTGGCACGGCAAGGATCGATTGTTGTATGCCGTCACCCCACGATTTGCGCCCACCAGTAGTCATGAGCAATTGAGTCGAGCCGGCGATCTGTTAACTGAGTATCCGGGTGTGTTTATGCATACGCATTTATCCGAGAATATCGACGAAGTCAGATGGGTGCAGGACTTGTTTCCTGAATCAGCAGGCTATCTGGATGTCTATGATCGTCATCACCTGCTGGGTAGACGCAGTGTTTTTGCCCATGGAATCCATCTGGAGGATAAGGAATACCAGCGCTTGCATGAATCCGACTCCGGTCTCTCTTTTTGTCCTACCTCCAACTTGTTTCTGGGCAGTGGGCTATTTAATCTCGATAGGGCTGAACAGTTTAAGGTCAATGTCGGCTTGGGTACTGATGTGGGTGCAGGTACCAGCTTCTCGCTGTTACAGACAATTAATGAAGCCTATAAGGTTCAGCAGCTACGTAAGCGCAAATTATCGCCGCTTAAATCCCTCTATCTGGCAACATTGGGCGGCGCCCGCACACTGGATATGGACGCCCAGCTAGGTAATTTTTTGGAGGGTAAAGAGGCCGATTTCGCGGTGCTGGATTATGCCTCGACGCCGCTTATCGATCGGCGCATCCGCAACTGTAAAAACTTGTTCGAGAAGCTCTTCGTACTCACCATGTTAGGTGACGATCGTAGCGTCAAGGCGACTTATGCTTTGGGCAACAAAGTGCATGAACGAGACAGCTAGTTCAAACGCCGTATCAGATTAAGTAGAGATAAACTGTATGGATCCTTACATTGTCGAATGGCTAAATCTGATTTTACGCTGGCTGCATCTGATTACAGGTATTGCCTGGATTGGTGCCTCCTTCTATTTTGTGTGGCTGGACAACAACCTGCAGACTCCTCCCGATTGGAAAAAGGAAAAAGGCATCAAAGGTGATCTTTGGGCGCTTCATGGCGGCGGTTTTTACGAGGTGACCAAATACCAAGTGGGGCCGGAACAAATGCCTCAGACATTACACTGGTTCAAATGGGAGGCCTATAGCACCTGGATTACCGGGATGCTGTTGATGTCCATCATGTTCTATCTGGGCGCCGACGCTTACCTGATCGATTCACGTGTCGCTGAGTTGACCCAATGGCAGGCGATCGGTATCGGCATTGCATCATTACTGGTCGGTTGGTTTGCCTACGATATTCTCTGTAATACTGCGCTGCAAAAAAACGGTTATCTGCTGGCGGTAGTCCTGATGGTATTGATAACAGGCCTGATCTACTTTTTGACTCATACCTTCAGTGCTCGCGGCGCCTATATACATGTCGGTGCTATTATCGGAACCATCATGGCGGCTAATGTGTTCAGGGTCATTATGCCTTCGCAAAGAGCGTTGGTTAATGCCGTGAAGGAGGGAATGGAGCCGGATCCCAGCTGGGGTATCAAGGCTAAGTTAAGGTCGACTCATAACAACTACCTTACCCTGCCTTTACTTTTCATTATGATTAGTAATCATTACCCCATCACCTATAACCACCCCTATAACTGGGTAGTCCTGGCGGCAATTATCTTGATCACGGCCTTTGCGCGGCATTATTTCAATCTCAAGCATAGAGGCATTAAAAAGCCGATGATTATTGTCGTCGCTGCGGTTGCCACTATCATTATGGCTTGGGCGCTAGCGCCTCAAAAGGCAACGCTGGACGGAGTTGCAGCAGTCGATGTTAATGCGTCTCAAGTTGAGGAAATTATTCAGGCTCGTTGCGCTAGTTGTCACTCGGCCAATCCCACCGACGACATCTTTTCTGCGGCCCCCGGCGGTGTGATGCTGGATACCATCGAGCAGATAAAACAATGGTCATCACGTATTAAATTGCGCGCTGTGGATACTGAGGGTATGCCTTTTATGAATAAAACCGGCATGACGGTAGAGGAGCGAAGCCTTGTGGGTGCTTGGATAGCTGCAGGAAGCTCAACTGAATAATCGTTGTAAGGGCGAGTATTGAGACTCAAGAGTCAAACATAAATGAGTTTCGGTAAGTTTATGAGCAAGTGCGGCCGCTTAGGCGCAGTCCGCAATGACCCGAAGGGCGCGGCTTTACAGGCTCAGTCACTGCGTTGAAGCCTTTACGAAGGTCTAGACATTCGCTGCAGCCTTCGCCTTGTTTCTGAACCTGTAAAGCTCGCGCGCGAACAACCCAGGGTTTTTAGAGGTGCCCTTAACAGGGTTGCACATTCTTGAGCGGCTTTTATCTACAAGAGAGGTGTATACTCGCCATGACTTCAGGTGGGTTTGATGATGATATTCCCTTTTGTCTGTAACGTGTAAACTAGCCTCTTTTACGTGGAAATGATTTTATGAAATGGTCAAAAAAAACACAGCGCATTATGCTCGGTATTGCTTTTGTGATTGTGTTAGCTGGGTTCGGCCTTATTGTCGCTGAAATGTATGAGGCGATGGAGCCTATTAAGCTGTTTGGTAAACTCAACCTGGGCATTGTGCTGATCATTGTTGGTGGTATCGTGACCTTTTTGGCGCCTAAGCCGCCGCGCAAAAAGAAGGGGTATCGACTCTGAGAGTAGCCTTTCGGGGCTTTTTTGATGGGATGTTTCCTCTATAGTTATTTCAAAGCCTCGTTCAACGGGGCTTTTTTATATAAGAAATAATTGGACTGTTAAAGTGCACGGCGAGCTATTCGGCCTAAACTTAGAGCGTGTTACTTGTTGAGGGTATTACGTGTTGAGAGTTACGCCTTGAAAGACATTGTTGCGCGTTTACAGGCTGCTTTTCCCTCCCGTGAACAGACTCGAGAGGAGGAGTGGGCCAATACGATCAGTCATGGTGTTGGGCTGATTATAGCGTCGCTTGGCGCACCGTTTATGATCCTGCATGCGTTATTGCACGGCAGCACCGGTTATATCGTCGGAACCAGTATTTTTTCCGCCACCATGATATTCCTCTACCTGACCTCCACGCTTTATCACGCCCTGCCAAAGGGGAAAGCCAAACGTGTTTTTCGCAGTATCGAGCACTCGGCAATTTTTCTGTTGATTGCCGGTACGTATACGCCTTTTACGCTGGGGGTGCTGAGTGGTGCCTGGGGTTGGTCTATATTTGGAATCGTGTGGGGACTTGCAATTATTGGTGTGACGTTGAAGATTATTTATCAGGCGTCTCACCTGATGCTTTTTACCTGTCTCTATTTGTTGATGGGCTGGGTTATCGTGATTGCCATTGACCCCATGCTTGTTCTCGTTCCCTCGGCAGGTTTGCTGTGGTTGCTGGCTGGCGGTTTGTGTTACACGGTGGGCGTGGCTTTTTTTGCGACCGACTCGCTGCTCAAGTATGGGCACTTTATTTGGCATTTGTTTGTTATCGTCGGTACTGGCTGCCATTACTTCTCGGTACTTTGGTATGCTGCCTAAATTTCTTCTGCCGTTTTTTTGAGCATGTGCGGCACCAGCCTTTCCGAGAAACCAGAAAGAAAGGCCCAAATAATCATCAGGCTGATTTGGTGGTAGTTATTAGCTAATTGCGCCTGTTCTGGAATCGGTAACGCTGGAAACAAACTACCTTTTAACATTCCCGATTGTATGAAAAAGTAAAATATCAATGCTGCGCCGACGCCGATAAACGGACGTTTCAAAATATAAATTAGCCGATGGTGAACCTTTAAATCTTCGATCGTGCAGAGCGTCAGCTGTTTTTTAAGGCTGGTTAACATGCTGAAAGAGGCACCAAAAAAACCGGATGTAACAGTAATTAATAACAGCTCAGAAGAAAGCGGCATATGCTCGGCGTAGTAACAATAAACCAGTGAGGACATAAACAGAGCAAAGCCGATGAGATAGGTGATCGCCGTTCTAACGCGAATAATAAAACCATAGTCGAGGCACTCAGCTCGCTCGGTATAAAACGAATGCAGCGCATTGAGAATGCGTAACAGCACCGAACGTTTTGCTTCTATGCTTTGATTACCGCTCAGTATTTCGCTGATTTCTTTTTTATAGTGGTTGTGTTTTGTTGTACTGAAATGATGGCCATAGGATACCAGGTGGCGCTTTAAATCTGTCTTCAGAGTCTCTTCGTCACAAATGTGCGCCAAGTGTTGCTCAATTTCATAGGCGTTGCTCCATGTCATTTCTGGCTCTTTAAACAGGGCTTCAATTTTATCGGTAATATCCGCAGGCAAGTCATCGTATTTTGAACGCGAGTTGTCGAACTCAACGCGCAAATTTATATAATATTGCTTAATGATTTCTTTCGGATATTTTGGAGAAAAAAATAACTCTCTGAATGAATGCATCGTTTGTAGCGCCTGTACTGTCGCTGTTTATAGGAACATTTAAGCGATCTATAAACTTCTTCGCCCGTTGATTTTTCCCCGAACGTATTTACAGCGGATGGCCTGTAAATACGTTCGTTCCGAAATTTAGAGTGCTTCCCCGGCGGGCTGTAGGTTGGTAACCGGCGTTGTTGAAATAACAATCAAATCACGGAGAAAGGCAATAATCTCTGGCTTCCAGATATCGTTATGATCTTCGATCAACTTGCCATTTACCTTGATATTCAGATAGGGGTTCAAGGGCGTGCTTCGGCCCAGGTTAGTTAATTTTGTGCCTTCAAATTGCACGGTGGCCGCATAGCCCTGTGAGCTCCAGTCTTTTTGTATCTGTTGTATCTGATAATTCTCTTTTCTTGATTGGAAGGTTGGTGATGGTTCTAGATAGTGGGTCTGGAAGGACTCGAAATGACCAACGGTGTGGCGATCAGCTTGGCCTTCCTTGATTGTCATTGGCTGTACACCGCCAGAACCGGCCTTGGAGCAATAATGACGCTGGATATCGACATGAGATTCAAACAGTGTTGAAAAAAAACGTCCGGCGGGGAAGGCCAGTTTCGTGGCATTGTCCGCTTCAGAGGTCAGAATCGCCAGTCGTGGCAGTTGCGTGTCAGAGTAACCACGACAATATTCCTGGGATAGGTCATACAGCGACGCAAAGCGTAATGCTTCAAACGCAGGGTTCATGAGCACCACCAGGTCGCCAAAGCCTTTGGCATCGTCCTTAACGGTCTTGCCCCTGCGGCTATCGATAAAACGGTCAGACAGTATTTTTTGCAGTGAGGTAAAAACCACTGCGCCACCAAAGCTGTGGCCTATAACGACCATGCGACTATTTTGTGGCGGTGGGTTTTCTTTCTCCTGGCCGATTTTCACGTTAACAATTTCTTCGAGTTTCAGTAGTACTTCGCTAACGCCCTGCTGGCCGACCTGGTGAGCGGTGTTTTTACGATCCCAGAAAGAAATGTTGTTGATGACGGGTAAGTCTATGGCTTCACCGCGCCAACCGACGTAAAGGCCAAGAATTTTACGTTTTTTACGCGCTTGCTGTTGGCTGGCGATGCCTTCCGTTGCTGATAAATTACCGAGCATGTTTCGAAATTTCAGGATGTTGTCATCTTTAGGTTGTGCATTGTGATGCCAGCCATGCACAAAGGTGATGAGTAATACTTCGTTTTCTTCAGATGACGCGATCTTATAATATTGATCCAGCACCGCGTTCATTTGTCCGCGATCACGCAGCTGGCCTTGATCGTCATATTCGACAAAACCAAGGTGGTATTCATTGCCGCCGGATGCGGATATTTGCACGGCACTGTTGGCACAATCCCCCGGCTGATTATAGGTGCAGGGCTGATAGTCTGAGCGGTAGATTTTATTGCTTGAACAGGCGGCTAAAAACAGGGCGAGCGTAATGGTGAGAATGAGAGGGAAAAGAAAACGCGAGAGACGATAGTTCATAGCGATATTCCTTGTGTTGTGCCATCCCGTTACAAGCTGGCTATCTAACCTTTTACGGATATATTTAAACATACGGTTTTACATATTACGCCTACACTTGTGGAGGCTCAATTTGTTTGGAAAAAGGATATCTAGTGTGGAAAACAAACCGTGGTTGTTTGAAAAGAAGTGGGCTGGAAATCGCATTGTCTCCAGCGCCAAAATGCAGCACTACTTTCTGTGGGGCTTCGCTATAGTCTGGATTTTACTAATCTCGCCGATCTTTTTTAATTTCGATGAAATTTGGGCTAAAACCCAGGGTGAACCTATCACAGCACTGGCGTTTTTATTTCCGTTAGTGGGTGTTGGTTTGCTGGTTGCAGCATTTCGCTCAACGCAGAACTGGCTTAAATTCGGACGCACACCGCTGGTGCTTGATCCTTTCCCTGGTGCGCTGGGCGGGCATGTAGGTGGCACGATTGAAACGGTAATTTCCTTTGCTCCAGACATGATTGGCAAAGTGACATTGCAATGTCTACACAGCTACGTCTCGGGTTCTGGTAAAAACCGCAGTCGTAAGGAAAGTGTTAAATGGCAAACCGATGGTGTGTGTCATATTCAACGCGGCCAGCAGGGGACAAATTTCAGTTTTCGTTTTGATGTGCCCGATGACTTGCCGATAACGGATGTCGAGAAGGGCAGCAGTTATCATCTGTGGCGAGTGACTGTACATTCCGAGCTGGAGGGGGCTGACTTTTCCCGCAGTTACGAGATTCCTGTATTCAAAACCGGAGAGACCTCCGTCGTGCTTCAAGAGGGTACGGAAGACCATCATGCTACCGTTGATGCGGCCATGGCCGGTGTTGAGTCCATTGCTAACATCAAAACCATTTCTGGTGGTTTACAGGCTTATTTTCCTGCTTTTCAGCGTCCCGGCATGGGTATTTTTACGCTTGTCTTTGGACTGGTTTTTGCGGGCGCGGGCATTGGTGCCGGTTATGGTGATGCGCCGTTAATTTTCCCGGTGGTCTTCACACTGGTGGGAGGGCTGATAGCGCTGTTTGGCGTTTATTATTTGGGCAAATCGCTGTTTATTTCCGTGACCAGAGAGGGCGTGAAAAGCCGCCGTTTCCTGTTTGGATATCCGCTTAGCAGCAAACAAATTGCCGCGTCTCAAATCGCCAAGCTGGAAATTAAAGAAGGCGCGACCATGAGTTCTGGCAGCAAAACCACGGTGTTTTATCAGCTTATTGCTGAGTCCAAAGATGGACAAAAACTCCCTTTGGCCGAACGCCTGACCAGTCGCGCCGAAGTGGAACTGTTGAAGGAAAGCTTTGAAGCCTATCTTGCCTTGAGTCCACTTTAAGTCACCTGTTTTGAGATTTTTCGCCAAGTAGGTTTCAACAGGCAGGCAGCGGTTGCTTACACCTCTTGGCGTTGTAAACAGTACAAGGCGCGCGTAAAATACGAGGTCCGAAATCGCTAAGGATCAGCGTGAAATCATGAAAAAAAATGGAACATCTTCGTTTATCCCTTTATCTGAAAACCTACCTGTTAGGCTTGGGTTTTAGATATGACAAAAGAAATCTACGTGTTAGGTCAAAGCTCAAGCCGCCCGAAGGTCGCTAAGAGAGAGTGGGCTTATCGTATTGAGTATGCCCCAGGTAATGCTAAAACCCCCTTTTTCCTCTATGAAAAGGTAGCCAACGAGGCAATGAGTGGGAAGTTTTCAGCAAAGCATTTGCTGGGCGATGACTGGAGTAACCATATTAAGCATACGCGGTCAGAATGGCTGGTCCCTTTTCTTAAGAGGATGGTGGCGGGTGAAAATGTGGATAAGAATGAAATCTTAACGGCATACCAGCTTCAGTATGGACACCGGTCAAAGCTAAGGACATAACCGTTTTTTTGAGATATGAGTCCTTAGGTGACTGGGCATTTTTACCTATAAACACCCGCTTGTTTCCTTGTCTTGCCTCATTACATCATTTACACACTCTCAAAAGTTTAATTTTGGGAGTGTGTAAATAATGGATCTTTTAACGGTCGAAAATCTGGCCAACCTTGGTGTATTGATTTTCCTTCAAGCAGTACTGGGTTTTGATAACCTGCTGTACATCTCAATTGAATCCCAGCGTGCGCCAGAAGCACAGCGCGCCATGGTGCGTAAAGCCGGTATTCTCATCGCCGTGGCACTGCGGATTGTGCTGTTGTTTGTGATGATCAAATTGATCGAGCTGTTAACCGAACCCTTCTTTGCGATTCACTGGAGCGGGTTGGTTGAGGGTGAGTTCAACTTCTCGGCGCTGGTGTTTATATTTGGCGGCGCCTTCATTATGTACACCGCAGTGAAGGAAATCTCACATCTGCTGGCGATTGAAGACGTGACATCGGATGTCAGCAAGCGAGGCAATAAATCCGCCTTATCTGTCATCCTGTTGATCGTTTTTATGAACCTGATTTTCAGTTTTGATTCGATCCTTTCCGCGCTCGCCATCACCGACGTGTTTATCATATTAGCCGTGGCAATTGTTGTTTCTGGCATTGCCATGTTGGTGCTGGCAGACACTGTCGCTAACTTCATTCACAAGAACCGAAAATACGAAGTGCTGGGCTTATTTATCCTGTTGATCGTCGGCATCGTACTGCTCGGCGAAGGTGGCCATGTCGCCCACTTAACTCTGTTCGGATATCAAGTCGAGCCAATGGCAAAATCCACTTTCTATTTCTCAATCGCCGTATTGGTATTGGTTGATGTGATTCAGTCGGGGTATAAGAAGAAGATTGAGGCGGTGCGGGCTAGGGGTTAGGTTTGATAGTAAAACCCCTAAAGAAAGGGTTTGCGGTCTATCTCGTAAGATTGATGCTGAGTTCAACTGATAAAAATCACTAAGGAACTTTAGAGCGAAAGCTTTATTACACACTCTATGGATAGAGAGAATAGAAATTTCTTTCAACGCATGTTTATGCCGATCTTTGATGAGGTCTCATTGTTTATTATGGGGCTGTCATTTTTTCTTATTTTTCTTAGTGATGAAGAGCTACAAAATTCTGTTTCAGACCTTATGATGGATGGCGATGTCCGTGCTTTTATTGCGGGAGTTTTTTTCTTCGCTGGTTTGGCGTTATCTGTTTTTCATTTTTTTTCACTGAGGCCGAAATCTGATTTTGAAAAAGTAGCCATGCTTCTTTTCGTTGTATTTGCAAATGGTTCAGCGGGCTTAGTTGCGGGGATAAATGGCTGGGGGAACTCTTCAGGTTTGATAAGTATCTTTCCAGCCTGGAATATTTTGATGGCGGTTATGTTATTTGTATTTTGGCGTTTTAAGGTTATTGATGAAGATAATATCTCTGATGAAAATGCTGGAAATTTATTTGAACTGTTTGTGAGCTTGGTTGCTATTATCGCGATTTTTTCGATAGGTAAGTTTTGGCTTAAACTGCATTGGTCAGATGTTTATTCAATATGTGTGGTTTATGCGACAAGTATCAACTGTATGTTTTCTGACTTTCTTATTACTCACGCTCATGACAAGAGAAGAAACGAAAACAAAAGTGATTTTTAACTAATATAGGGTAAAACTTCTAGCTTATTTCTTACCCTCCAACTGCTCCTTCAAATCCGCAAAAGGATTAAACGTCGCGAGTTTAAGCTTGTGCCCCTTGGTGCTGACAGAACACACCAAACATTCGAGTTTGATGTGTTTTATCATGACAATCGGCACCTATTGCCCAATAGCCCCTCCAAACGCCTGATAAACAGCAACCAGATCTTTCATAACCTGTGCCTGTCCTGCGGCATAGCTGTCTTTAGAGGTTAGCAATGTGCGCTCGGTATCAATCAAATCCAGTAGATCAAATAACCCTGACTCGTATTGCAGCGTGGCTAACTCCATTGCCTTTTCAGAGGCTTGCTGCTGGTCTGCGAGATGATGCAACTGCTGCTGACTAAAGCTATAGGCCGTCAACGCGGACTGAGCGTCATTAACAGCCACTAATACCTGTTGTTGGTAATCCGCGAGAGCCTTGCGCTGTTCCGCATTGGCGACGTTAATCCGGGCTTTAACAGACCCCATGTCGAGCCCCTGCCAGCTAATGCTAGGTGCAACAGTCCAGGCGCGGGCGTTGTGGTCGAGGCCACTGGCATGACCGGTAAGGAACCCTAAAAACCCGGTGACATTAACGGCTGGATACAAGTCCGCTTTGGCGACACCAATTTTGGCCGTTGCCGCGGCAAGGCGACGCTCTGTTGAGCGAACGTCAGGACGGCGCAGCAGTAGTTCGCCAACATCACCAATTGCGACAGGTTTGCTAAGCGAGGGGATTGGCTTTTCTAGCAGTTTAAGGGGCAGTGACGAAGCCTGATAACCGGCTAACAAGGCTAGGTCGTACTCAGCTCTTTTTGATTCACTGTTGAGCTGAGCAATGCTGGCTTTTACGGCACTTAATCGTGCGCGTACGCGTGCATATTCAAATTCCGACTC
>Ga0105356_10001271_pt1 | contig 25022 bp, 17 predicted proteins | sample GOMGulsemesocosm_3_FD_83502 | JGI IMG/M metagenome (GOLD analysis project Ga0105356, IMG submission 83502) | Methane-oxidizing microbial communities from mesocosms in the Gulf of Mexico - GOM9D Gulf of Mexico | ecosystem: Environmental > Aquatic > Marine > Cold seeps | place: Gulf of Mexico... | reverse complement strand
ATTGGCTGAAAAAGGAATCAAAGAATTGATTTTGATTGCACAAGATTTGACTTATTATGGTTTAGATATCTATAAGAAAAGAGAATTGGCAAAGCTTTTAAAAGAATTGGCAAAAGTAGCGGGTGTAGAATGGATTCGTTTGCATTATGCATTTCCTTCAGGTTTTCCATTAGATGTCTTAGAAGTAATGCGTAATGAACCAAAAGTATGTAATTATTTAGACATTCCTTTACAACATATCAATACAGAAATTTTAAAGTCAATGCGCCGTGGTACTACGCATGAGAAAACTGTAAATCTCATAAAAGAATTTAGAAAAGAAGTTCCATTGATGGCTGTCCGTACGACATTGATTGTTGGGTATCCAGGAGAAACAGAAGCTATTTTTGAAGAATTAAAGCAATGGGTAATTGACTCTCGTTTTGATCGCTTGGGTGCCTTTGCATATTCTCATGAAGAAAATACGCATGCAGGAACCTTAGACGATGATGTTCCTGAAGATGTAAAAGAGGCACGTGTTGCTGAAATTATGGAAATTCAAGCGCAGATTTCTTTTGAATTGAATCAAGAAAAAGTAGGAAAAACATTTAAATGTTTGTTTGATAAAAAAGATGGAAATTATTTTATTGGAAGAACGGAGTTTGATTCGCCAGATGTAGATAATGAGGTCTTGATTGATGCAACGAAACATTATATACAAGTTGGTCAATTTGTAAATGTGAAAATTACAGAAGCAGGTGATTTTGATTTGTATGGCGAACCTATTTAGTCTTTTATTGTTTGCGATTCGTAAGTTCAAATGTCAATAATAAAAAGTGAATAGCATATGAAAAAAGCTTATTTCAATTGGAGTAGTGGTAAAGATTCAGCACTTGCTTTGTATAAGATTTTACAAGAAAAAGAATTTGAAATAGGAACTTTGTTGACGAATGTCAATGGAGAGTTTGGACGTGTTTCTATGCATGGTTTGCGAGAAGAGTTATTAGAATTACAAGTTAAAAGCATAGGACTTCCATTACAGAAAATTCATTTCCCAGGAGACGTTACGATGTCTTTGTATGATAGCATTATGAAAGAGGCGATGCAAAAAATCCTGCAAGAAGATTATAAGTATGCCGTTTTCGGAGATATTTTTTTAGAAGATTTAAAAAAATACCGCGAGTCTAAATTGGCAGAAGTTGGATTGAAAGGTGTTTTTCCACTGTGGAAGAAAAGTACCAAAGTTATATTACAAGAATTTTTGGATGCTGGATTCAAGGCTATTACAGTTTGTGTTAATGCAAAATTACTAGATGAAAGTTTTGTAGGAAGAGTTATAGATAAACAATTTATAAAAGATTTACCAGAAGGTGTAGATGTTTGTGGAGAGAATGGAGAGTTTCATACATTCGTTTTTGATGGGCCCATCTTTAAGAAGCCTGTAGCTTTTTCTATAGGAGAAAAAGTATTAAGAACATATACTTCAAATACGAAGGATAGTGAAGACAATTGTTCTAATTTTTCAAACGATAAAAATGAAGATTGTTACAAAGAAAAAGTAGAAAAAAAATCATGGGATACTGGATTTTGGTATTGTGATTTACTTCCTTCTAAAATTAAATAAAAGAATAAATAAGAAGAGGTTGTCCAAAATAATTTAGACAACCTCTTTTAATAAAATCAATTTGAATTTATTAATTACTCATTGTAGAGTGTAGTAACCTGAGAACTTGTCAATACATAATCAAAAATCATAGTATTTGCTACATTACCCTGAAACCACTGTCCGTAAGAACCCGTACCTTCTTGGGCGATATTTATAGGGAAAGTACTATTCATAGTTCCTATGCCAGACATATCTGCAGTTCCTATAGAAACACCATCTTGGAATATAGTGGCATTGCCATCTCTGTCAAAAGTAGCAACCAATAAGTGCCAGTTGTCATCATTGATATCATTTCCAGTTATATCGATTCTATTAGAACCATCTCCTGCATTTAATTTCCAATTACTACCTAAATAGGCCAAGACAAAACCTTGAGATGATCCACTTCCCCAGTTCTTATCACCAACAATTGAAGGGTCACTATTCGTAGCCGTAGTTTTAACCCAACAAGAAACAGAAAAATCACCAGCATGTCTGAAGTCTAACGCACCACCATCAGAAATGGAAGAGTACTGACTTGCAGAGTCATCATAAGTAAACCCAAATTTAGTACTTCCAAAGTCATTCATTACAGCTCCACCGGTTTGAGTAATGTCAAAATGTTGTCCATCACCAGCAGATTTAATCAAAGAAGCACCAGTCGATGCCAAGTTAAAAACTTGATTCGAACTTAGTACATAATCAAATAATTTTACGTTGGCTATGCTACCATCAAACCAATTGCCATAGTTTCCTGTACCATCTTGAGCAATGTTTATCGGCAAACCACTATCCATATTTGTCATAGCAGAAATATCAGCACTCCCCAAAGCAACTCCATCTTCATAAAGGATAGCATTTCCGTCTCTATCAAAAGTAGCTGCTAATAAATGCCATTTACCATCATTTATAGGGTTTCCATCTATGTCAATTCTACCGCCGCCGCCTGCATTAAGTTTCCAAGCACCACCTGTAAAAGCAAATACAAAACCAGGATTAGCTCCGCCTCCCCAGTCTTTATCACCTACCATAGAAGGGTCACTATTTGTTGCTGTAGTTTTTACCCAAAATGAGATAGAAAAATCATTTGTACCTCTAAAGTTTATGTCGTCTCCATCTACAGATGCATATTGATCAGAACCATTGTATGTATATCCTAAACGCGCATTTCCTAACATTTCAACATCTCTTGATGGTATTGTCGATATTGGAAGATGCTTGTTTGTCCCATCACTACGTACCAACTCAAAACCAGATGGTCCAACAACTGGTGGAGGAGGATCGGCTAAAACAACTGTAACTGCCCATTCTACGAAGCCTCCGTCTGGTGATTTGATAGCATATTTATGTGATGTGGAATAATCACCAACAGTACCAAAGGAAGGAGCATCTCCAATAGGAGTAACATTTGCCCCTCTTTCTAAAGTAGCGATACCATAAAGTTTTGTGATATCGGCAGTATACTTAACTATAACAGTTACTGTTTGGGTAGTTTTATCAGCTGTAGATGATATTGTCAAGTCTTTTCTTGAAGTATGATCATCTTTTAATTCTCTAAGATACATTCTAACTTCCTTGAAACTACTATCATTAAACTCTAGTTGATCTACTGCAACGCTGTCACAACCAGTAAAGAACATGCCTCCTAGGAATAACATTAATATAAATTTTATTGTAAATTTCATATTTCTAAATTTTAAATTAATTAGACCATAATTTATGTTGTACCAAATTTTCATTTACTAAAATATCAGATTCAGGTACAGGTCTATAGTAATATTTTGGTTCTTCAAATGTTCCTGGGTTGTCTACTTCTCTATCCCAAATGATATGTCCCTCATCTCCATTAGACAAAGCAATCCCTTCATCCAAAGAAATTTTATTTAAACCTTGATAAAAAGCAGCGTCTTCAGAAGACAAACCGCTATAATAGGCTTTGGCTTTTACCAAGTCATCAGCAGTAGCTCCAATAATAATATCTTCAATAGCATCTCCAGTTACTTCAAGAAGTGTGAATGTAGCTCCTCCTAAAGTTGTCATTTTCGGAACATAGATTCCTCTTTGAATATTTTCAGGTTTTCCGTTAGATGTAAGAATAGCGTTACCAACATGCCAACGCATTAAATCACTGTAACGCAATCCTTCACATGCCAATTCTATTCTTCGTTCTCTTCTTATTTCTAAAGCAGCTCCTTTACTTGATACATCAATATTCGGATAGCGGTTATTTAATATTGGGTCAACTGCTGTTGAAGTAGTTACATGTGCAGTACCTGAAAGTCCAGCTCTATCACGAATTGCATTTACAGTAGTGGACAAAATAGCATTGGTTAAAGTACCCAATTCAGCATGAGATTCTGCATTTATTAAAAGAACTTCAGCGTATCTAAAAATAGAGATGTCATTGTAACTTAAAGCCCAAGACCAGCCATCTTCCTCTTTTGGTGTAAACTTAATTTGACCGATACCTCCAAAACCAATCCTGGCTACATGGGGAGTTTTGCTATTTGGAGCAATCCAACCAGGGTAACTTAGTGTATAAGATGCTCTGGGATCTCTATTGGTAAATGAGTTTTTATATTCTAAAGTATTTAATTCTGTTCTCGTATAGGCAGTTCCGTCTATTTTTAGATATTCATCTAATAAATTTTGACTTAAATTGTATTGCCAATCTAACCTAGTGAAAGAATTATGAAATCGAGTCTCTTTTTCATAATCTTCAAAAAGGATAATTTCTGAATTTCCAGACAAATCTGTACTATTAAATAAGCCATCATAATCACTAGATAAAGTAAAACCACCTTCGTTTATTAATTGCTGAGATGCATCTCTCGCAATTTCAAGTAAGCCTGTGTAATTTGAAGCTCCTTTACTTGTAAGATAGGTTGCTTCACTAGCGTTTTTTAATCCATATTTTCTAAAGGTTCCTTCATGCATGGCAAATCTTGCCAAACTAGCCAAAGCCGCCCATTTAGAAATTCGAGTTTTGCTATTGTTACTTAATGTAATATTTTCAACAGCAAACCTTAAATCTTTAATGATAGAATCTACGACTTGTCCTCTCGGGTCTTGAGTTTTATAAAGTAGTTCTTCATCTGAAGTAGATAATGCCTTGGACAAATAAGGAACATCACTAAAAGTATTTACTTTGCTCATGTAGAATTGAGCTCGGAAAAACTTTGCAATTCCTTGATAATGTTTAATTTCTTCTGGAGTTGCATTTTTAGCGTTTGAATTTGCTAGAAAAAAATTGATACTTCTTAAAGTACTCCATGACCAACCTCCTTGCGTAAGTTCGCTAACAGCACCATGCGTTAAATCCCACGTAGCATCTTTGGCTTCACGAGTAGAAATATTGTCACTTCCAATATCATCATAAGACCCGCTAATACCACCATATAAGCCATTGGTATAGATTTGTAAATCGGTTGCCGTCTTAAAAAAGTTTTCTTTACTAATTTGAGTTTCGGGGAATCTTTCTAAAAAATCATCATTACATGAAAGGACCGAAAACAATATTAGTATTAATAATATATTATTCTTCATAATGTATATGTTATATAGTTATTCTTTATTTTAAAAACCTAAATTCACACCAAAAGAAAATTTCTTTTGCACAGGGTAAGCTCCACGTCCATCTAATGTTTCAGGATCCATAGCAAACTTAGTTATGTCAGAAAAAGTAAGTAAGTTTTCACCACTTACATATACCCGAAGTGAACTTATGTTTAACTTGTCTAACAAACTACTAGGCAACGTATATCCGACTGTAACATTCTTTACTCGAAAATAACCTGCATTGATTAAAAATCTTGTTTGAGGAATTCCCAATTCAGAATAATCTTCTGCAGCATAAGGTTTCAACCTAGGAAACAAAGCATTTGGGTTTTCAGGGCTCCATAAATTATCTAAGATATGTTTTGTCGGGTTTGCCCAAGGTTGTGCAAAAATCCCCCAAAAATAATGACTTCCACTACTAGCATAGTAATCCCTTTGTGCTACTCCTTGTCCAAATATTCTTACATCGAAATTGTTCCAATTAGCAGATAAATTTATTCCATATCTATAACGAGATGTAGTATTACCAATTACACGAAAGTCTCCTGTATCTCCAACTCTCTGAGATCCAAAATTAATAATACCATCACCATCTAAGTCTTTCCATTTTACATCTCCAACTGCCATATAGCGTATTTCATCTGATGATCTATGGTCTGCAAAAGCATAGTTCTGAACTTCTTCGGCAGATTGAAAAATACCATCAGAAGTAAGTCCCCATATTTGGCCAAGTTCTTCTCCCACATAATAGTCATTGATGTTCGAATCTGGATTGTCAAATTTGGTTATCTTAGAATAACTGTCTGAAATATTAAAGCCGAGACTAAAATTAAGAGGTGATTTTCCTAGTTTAACAGATTCGTTCCATTTTACAGTCAATCCCCATCCTCTATTCACTAAATCTGCAGCATTTTCGTTAGGTTCTCTTGCTCCAAGAACCGCAGGTAATGTTTTAGATTTTGTTAACATATCTATTGTTTTACGCTCGTAGATATCTAATTGCGTAAATATTTTACCTTGAAAAAACTCTACATCTAAACCTAAGTTTTTCGTTTCTACAGTTTCCCAAGTAAGGGTTGAAGCGACGAGACCAGGTTGGTATACGGCATCAGGCTGAGAACCATCTAAGATTTTACTTATAGTACCAGAACCCATTGATGAAATATATGGATAGTTACCTACGGTATCTCCACTTTGGTTTCCTAATGTTCCCCAAGAAATACGAGGTTTTAATAAGGTTACTACAGATTGGTTTTCCATAAAAGATTCTTTATCGATTCTCCAAGCAGCAGAAACTGATGGGTAAAAACCGAACCTGTCTTTTTTAGGAAAGCGAGAAGATCCATCGTAACGTCCCACTATTTTAACGATATATTTATCGTCGAAATCATACTCTAAACGTCCAAAAGCACCTCTTACTGCCCAATCTCCAAAACCAGCACCAATACCAATTTCACCAGAGGCTAGATTTATAGAAGGCAGGTTGGTAGAGTATAAACTTTCTCTACTCGCGTAAAAACTTTCAGAAACTTTTTCTTCTTGATTAAAACCAAGAACACCAGAAATAGAATGTTTGTTGAAATCTTTTGTTAGGGTTGTGTATACATTAATCGCTTTGTATGTTGATACATAATTTGATCGTGATGCAGAGGTTGTGCCTGACTGACCGTAAAAAAGTTGCAAAGGTTCATTTGGCCCCGTTTTGTAAGAAACAGGTTGTCTGAAATTAGATACATTCCCATAACCTTTCTTTATTGTATAATCGGCATTGATTTTCCAAACATCCTTTATCAGTGAAAGTTGCGTTGTTAATTGCGTCATAAAAGTGTTTTCAATCTCTTTTCTACGACCTCCATTCTTAGTAATACCAATTAAACTAGCTCCTGCTCTGGTGAAAGTTCCATCTGGATTGTAGATAACTTCAGTTGAAGGCGTTCTATTAAGATCATGAAAATATCGATCACGATTCCATCCTGATGGCTCATCATAGATAGAACTTTCCCAAGATGTATTATTTCCAATGGTCAACCACTTGGTCAAATCAAAACTCAATTTACTTCTTAAATTGTATCTGTTAAATGTATCGGTTCCGTGTTTGATAGCACCATCTTCTCGAAGTGAACCAAGGGAGAAATAGTAAGATGTTTTCTCTTTTTTTCCGGAAAAGGATATGTTTCGATTGATAGACAAAGCATTGTTTTTATAAGCCTCCTTAAACCAGTCCGTTGCTCCAACATAGTTCCAGTATCTTTGGTTTGATGGATCAAGGTAAACAGCAGGTGCTTCTCCCGCTGCAACAGAAGCTGCATAATCATATTGAGCTTGACTGTAAAGATCATAATACGGATAAGCTGCATCATGTTTAGCTCTCAGAACAGTTTCTGGGTTCAATTCAAGTTCTGGTAAATAAGTAGGTTTTCTAACGCTGATACTTTCGTTATAACGAACCTTCAATTTTCCTTTTCCTTCTTTTGTTTTAATCAGAAGGACTCCAAAAGAGGCTCTAGCTCCATAAATTGCTGCTGTAGAGGCATCTTTCAATACAGATATAGCTGCTACATCAGATGGATTCAATCGTGCCAATTCTGAAGCAGTTGCAGAAACTCCGTCAATAATAATCAAAGGAGATCCTCCGCTAATAGATTCAAAACCTCTAATGTTAATGTTTGGAACACTGGTTGCACGACCATCAGAAATTGTTACATTCAAACCAGCTGCTGTTCCTTGCAAAGCTTCTCCAATACTTCTGATTGTACGATTTTCTAACATTTTTGTAGAGATAGTACTGACAGAACCAGATACTTTACTGATTTTTCTTGTTCCATAACCTACCACAACGACTTCTTCAAGATTTGAAGTGTCTTCTTGTAATGTAACATTTATGGTATTGGAGTCTCCTACTACGACACGGTTTGTCAACATACCTATATATGAGAATTCGAGAATCGTTCCTTTTTCTGCTTTTATAGCATAGTTACCATCAAAATCAGTTTCAGTACCGGTAGATGATCCAGCTATAAAGATGTTTACACCTGGTAAAGGTTGACCGTCGGTGGCTATAACGGTTCCTTTGATTGTACGTTTTTGGATACCAATGTCTTTTGTGGCATTCGTTTCTTCCAAATGTATCGGGATTTTTTCTAGATCTTGCTTGATAATAATTTGTTTATCTAAAAACTCTAAAGAAATATTGGAATCAATAAAAAGTTTATGTAAGATACTTGATAATCTTTCGTTTTTAACAGATATGGATACAATTTTGTCTGTTTGAAAAATACCTTTTTCATACAGGAATTTAAAATCTGTTTTCTTTTCGATTACATGCAAAACGTTGATAAGGCTTTCTTGGTTTTGATCAAGCGAAATCTTAACATTTTGACTATAAGAGTCATTTGCATGGACTTGAAAAAGAGAAACAACGAATAAGAAGGTTGTTAGCTTCATTTTTAAAGTAGTTATTTGGAAATAAGCGCATATGCCAATCCCCTTTGTGAATTTTTTCATACTTTTGATTTGATTTGTTAGTAATGTATTCGACATTGTTACAATCACTTTTATGCCGAAAAATGTTAGCGCATTTTTCGGTTTTTTTTACCTTTCTACTTTTTGTGAATGAAAGAAAAGTGATTTGTTGTTTAATTTGGTTAAAAATAAGTTTGGTTTATGTCATATAAATTGGATTTAAGGGTTAATAATTATTTCATTATTTTTAATTTCATAAGTAAATGAAGCAGAGCGGCTGAAACTTTTCATAACTTGATTGATATCTTCAATGTCAAATCGAGCAGTGAAATACCTGTTTTCAAGAATTTTATGATTGTTTGTAAATGTTACATTGTATTGACGTTCTAATTTTTTCAAAATATCTTTGAAGGCAATTTCGTTTAGTATTAATTTTCCTTTTCTCCATGCCAAGTGTGAGGCTACGTCTGTTTTTTCAATTGAAATAATGTGATTGATTTTATCAAGAGCAGCCATGTATCCTGGTTGTAAAACTGATGTGTTTTCTTTATCATAAGTTTCATTTTTGCTATAGATACTAACGGATCCTTCAACCAAGACGGTTTTTGTTTGCGAGTCTTCAGGGTAAGAGGATATGTTAAATTGAGTACCAAGTACTCGAATGTTGAGTTCATCTACATTAACAATAAATGGATGTTCTTTATCTTTGGTAACATCGAAATAAGCTTCACCGGTTAAAAATATTTGACGATTGTAACCTTTGATAAATTTGACAGGATACTTTAAAGAGGTACCTGCATTCAAGTGTACATTGGTTCCATCTGATAATTTAAGATTGAAACGTTTTCCATAAGGAACAGTAAGCGTATTGTACTTCAAAGTTTCAATATTGGAAGTGTCATTATAATCTATCTGGTTTCCACTTTGTGAGCCTACAATACTTCCTTTTCCACTCACTATTTTTGAAGTGCCAGCTTCATTAATAATTTTGATATTTCCGTTATCCAATTGCAGCGTTATAAACTCTTGCTTATCTATTGATTGGTAAGTAGTTTTCAGATAGTTTTGTTGGTAGATATATCCCAAACCTAATATGATTAAAGCAATAGCGGCATATTGAAGCCAATTTGTATATAGTTTTTTGATAGGTTTTTTTGTTTTATTGATGCGAATATTTATTATTTCATAAGCTTTGTTGAGGTTGATATTTTGTAAAGCTGTATTGGTATCACTTAAATCACGTATATAGTTTTTTAATTTGATTTTGTTTTTTTTGGACTGTAGCCAAGTATTCAATTTTTCTAATTCTGATTTAGAAATAGTATTATTTAAATATTTATCTATGAGAGATTTCACAATGTTTTATTATTTTATTTACTCTTTATACGAGCCTTATTTCTGAATCCCCTAATATTTTATTGTTTTTTTTTTTCATCTTTGTAAAAATAAATCTGAAGAAGTCCTTTTATGAGGAATAAGGAATTAACAAAATTTATAAAAAATGGGGACAGCAATGCTTTTAAATTGCTGTTTGATAAATATTATAGTGGTTTGGTAGGCTTTATAGATGTACATACGCAAAATAGAGATCTTTCGGAAGATATTGTGCAATATAGTTTTATGATATTGTGGGAGAAGCGGAGTAAACTAAAGGATGAAGCTTCTCCAAAAAACTATTTATATACGATTGCCTATAATCGTTTTGTAGATTTGTATCGTAAAAAAAAGCGCAGTAATGATTTGGTTGAAGAACTATTGAGAGAAAATTTAAAAGAAAGAATCGAAGAAGATTCTGAATTTTTAGAAAAACGTGTAACAAAACTCAAAAAACTTATAGAACATCTACCTCCTAGATGTAAAGAGATATTATATTTAAGCAAACAACGAGGTTTGGAGCATATGGAAATAGCCAAGAAATTAAAAATTTCCAATAAAACGGTTGAAGAACAGATACGAATTGCCTACAAAAAGATTCGCAAAGGCTTTGAGAATGAAGGTTTGTTTTTTCTTTTTTTTAGATGATTTTTTTAGTTTACTCAGTTATTTTATCTACATTATAAATGAGTTCTTGGTAACCGATTGCCCCATTTGTAGAAATGGCTTCTACAATTATTTTAACTACTCCAGTAACGTCTGCGTTGTAAAAAGCACAAGAGGATTTTCCTGTGTTATTCACAAGGATTTCAGGTTGCCAATGTATCAGTGTTCTTAAATCGGGTTTGTTCCAATCTGTTTTTGTGATGTTTTTATGTTTAGGTGCATAAAACTCTCGAGAGTTAGAGAATACAGGAACTTTTGTACTTAATAGTCCTACAGGTTTTTGAGCGCCATGAATTCCTTTACCAGCATGGGTATATATTGAAATTATATTTCCAAACTTAGGTGCGTCTAAAGGGTGTACTCCAGGGAAAAGACTCAAGTAAAGATTTAAAAAACCTTTGGCATTTTTAATGATTTCAAAACTTTTAACTTCACTTGTTGGAATACTGGGTATTAACGAATAATTTTCGATTAACACGGGAATTCCATCAACGAGAACCAATGTAACGAATGTAGGATTGAGTACCTGTGCATACAAACCATGACTTACATTTTTAATCTCTATGTGTTTAGGGAAATGAAACATAAGCACACTGTACAAACCATAAGACCATTTGGGTTCTTTGGCAAGTATTGTTTTGCCATTGATAACGACATCGGGTTTGCCGTATGTTTTTGCGACTTTGGTTCTGTTTGGTGTCATTTTGTACCCTGTTACGATTACCTCGTTTAGTTGATTGACATCTGAAGAAATTTTAAATCGGTCTTCAATTTGTTTGCGTTTTCTGTTTTTTTTGACGTATTCATTCGTTATGCTATCAAGGTTTTGAATTGTGTTGATAGGAGCAAATATAATTTGGGGAGATTTTTCTTCATATAAATCAATGGTGTAATTCCTTTTTTTGCCTGATTTATTTGAGCTTTGAATCAATATCTTGAGGTATTGCCCAAAATAATCTTGAATATAAAATTTAAAACGCCCCAAACTATCTGTTTTTTGCTGATCGAAAGACTTTGGGTTTCCGAATGCGACCAGTGTTAAGTTGATGTTTTTTTTCTTTTTAGAAAACAAACCTTTTACGTTACCAGAAATGGAAAGTTGTTTTTCTGGTTGGTAAATAAGCTTGTTTGAAGGTTTCTTTTTTTTGTATTTACTCCAACCTTGTGTTAGTAATAAATTGTCCAAATCATCATGTCTGTTTTTGCCTTTTTCAAAATAAAAAGCAGGGTTTTCAATAACTCCTTTTAAGTCCGAACTCAATAAGAAATATGAAAGTATGTTTTGACGATTGTTAGGAAGAGGATCTAGTTGTTTTTGACTCAGGGCAAGAACGGAAATATTCGCGTTTACAGGTGTTCCGTCTATTGAAACTGTTTCTATGTTTAATTTTGTCAACTCTCTTTGTTTATAGTTTTTTTTCTGAGTTGCTAATGAAATATGTATCCTACTTTCTGGTCTTTGATTGAAATAAAGTCTTTCTGCTATGGTTTTTTTATTTTTATCCAATAAACTAATTGTAATAACCCCTTCAGGTAGTCCATTCGCAGGCAAAGAACAGGTAACGTAGCCTTCTTTTAAACGTCCCTTAATCTCATAATAATCGAGCCCACGGCATGCAGTTCTGATATAAATACTGTCATTTTTAAAATAATTAGAAAATACCTTTATTACAATTTTATTTTCTTTTTTGGTTACAGATACTACATTACCAAAAGAGCTTATTTTGGGCAAAGGGTATTTTATTGATAAACCATCTTTTCGCTGTGAAGTTATTTTAGCGTAATAAGTAATTGAGGTATCTACTTTGTACAATAGAAAGTTTCCCATACCGAGTTTATTGCTCTCAAATGCTGTGACAATTTTATCTTTGTTGGTAACAACTTGTCCTTTAATGTTTGTTCCTTTTCCTCGTGCATTCAACGCTTTAAAAGCTATTTTACTAGGGATCCCATGAGTCAATTCTCCACTTTCTGGAAAAAACTGAAGATCTAGATAATTTGGGTCTACTACAATTGTTTTAGATTCACATACATTATTTTTTGTTTTAATTTGTAGTCCGATAAATTGTGATTCTTCAGGAATAAGGTAGTTGAAAGTATATTTTTTGTTCTTATTCTTTTTTAGAATCAAGCTGTCTTTTTTATCTCCTAAAGAAATATAAAGTTTCAATTTTTTTTTATGAAGACTGTCTATAGCCAATGGGTCAAGACTGGCTTTTAACCACCGAGAATTATCTTGTTTGTTTTCGAGAGTGAGATTGGTAATCGCTTTGTTTTTTCTCATTGAAGAAGAGGAGAATATTTGTATATATTCTTTAAAAACAAAGTCAGCGCCAAAATTTTGATTCCATTTGGTATAAGCTCTAATCATATAATTCCCAGGAGTGTAATTTTTATTCAATTCAAAAAAACTGGACCCCATACCATTGGTTATTTTTATTCTTTTTTTTTCTTTGATGTTTTTGGAAGAATCTATCAATTCTACATATAAAACACCACTAAGTTTAGAGGGTTCATGAAGTTCAGCTTGAGTCACAATGGCCTTAAACCAAATACTTTCATCCGTAGTGAAAATTTTATTATTTAATTGTAAATAAATTTTTTCTGATAAATTAGAATCTAATCTTGGTGCGGTTTGTTGTGCGCAAAGAGTAGTTGAAATGAAAACAAAAAGACAAATTTGAATGACAATATTGCATGCGAATTTTCGAAGTAGTGTTGAATAAGCTTTATACATAGTTTTTTTTTTTTTTTAGCACCTTCCCACCTGTCTAATTTAATGCATCAATTTTTATGCCGTATTTTGGTGTTTTTCATGATCTATGGGCTTTTTTTTAAGAGCTTTAGGTTTTTATCAATAGAAATCTTAAATTACCAATTAAACGATATTTTACTAAAGTAGTTTCGGAAATGTTGTTTTTAAAAAATAATAAAAGATGATTCCTTTATTCCCACTTATTGTCGGTCTTCAAGCCTATTGTTTGTATCATGCTTATAAAAATCATGCAGAACAAAAATGGTATTGGTTGATTGTTTTATTTCCTTTGTTAGGATGTTGTATTTATATATACTATCATCTTTACAGTGAAAGAAACACAAATATGGTTACTGAAGGAGTTGAAGGTGTCGTTATTTCTAATTATCGGGTTGAAAGAATGGAGAATCAATTGGAGCATTGTTCTTCAATGACAAACAAAATACTACTGGCAGATGAATATATTGAAATTGAAAGGTTTGTGGATGCTATAGAGCTGTATGAATCATGTTTGGTAGGTTTTAATAAAAATGATGTTGGTGTTTTAATGAAATTGGTATACTTATACCATGCTATTCAAAATTATGAAATGGCAATAGTTTTCGGAGATCGTTTGATGGGAGATGTGAGTTTCAAGAAATCTGAAGAGAAAATATTTTATGCATGGTCCTTATTTGAGGAAAATAAATTGGAATTGGCTGAGAAGACATTTAAAGAAATGGATGTCAATTTTTCGAATTATCCACAAAGAATAGAATATATTAAGTTTTTAGATAAAATAGGGAAGAAAAGTGAGGCACTAGCTAAATTGGAAAAGTTGAATACAGAATACAATTCATTAGAACCCTATAGAAAAAAAATATTGAAGAATGTTGGTCGAGAAATCTGGAATCTTAAAAATAAGATGGAATAAACAGAATAAGAATTGTAGGTTCTCTATCAGATATGCATTTTAAAACCTTCATGAGATTCCATAAAGCCTAAATCTTTATAAAATTTTAATGCCTTTGGCCTTTTTTTGTCACTTGTCAACTGCAGTACATGTGCTTTCTTTTCTTTAGATCTTTGTATAACCCATTCGAACATTTTTTTTCCAATACCTAAATTTCTTTTGTCCTTTCGAATTCGAACGGCTTCAATTTGTGCTCGAATACCTCCTTGGTATGTCAGGTATTGAATAAAAGAAAGTTGTAATGTTCCAATGATATCCAGGTTTTTATCTTCAATAACAATTAATTCTTGACTTTTATCAGTAGCAATATTTTTAAATGCTTCCAGGTATAAATTAGGTAAAGGTTTTCTCAAATCTTCTCTCTTTTTTCCCAGTTCATCATCTGCCAGCATTTCTATAATTATTGGTAGATCTTTTTCTGTTGCTTTTCTGAAGTTCATGTATATTATTTTAAGAATTTATAAAGTTCTATGCCTATAGCCTCTACGGTTTTCAATGTAGCTTCTTGCTTGGCTTCATTTTTCAATTCAAGCATTGAATACTGTTCATTTGTTTTAGATTTATTGGATTCATTTGTTTTGATTGCAGTGAAAGGTATGATTCCTGTGCGAGTATCCATTACAAATATTTCTGTAGTTGCAAAAGCTTTTACCATATTGGGTTTGAAAGTTTTGTATTTGGTATATGTATCGCTTTTTGTAGAAAACACCAACAATAGGTCTGCTTGAAGTCTTACAGCAGATTCTCTTAAATTGGTTATAGAAGAATTAGCATTGGCTATGATTGAAGGGAGGAGAAATACCGATTGAACCTTTTTTGAATCTTGAATTGATTTACGGATTTTTTCTACAATCGTTTGTTTCGATTTCAACTCATTTTCATTATTGGTATAAAACCTATTCGTATTCGAGCAATTAAATAAAGCAATTCTTAAGGAGTCCTTCAAGATTAGTTTACCATCTAATATTTTTTTTATTGCATCTTCAGAAATGGTAGCCTCTTTTGAGTTAAAAAAGGATTTTTCAATTTTTTCAGAGGGTTGACTGGAATAGAATCTGTGTTCCAAGTCAACAAAACTTTTTTTGGAAGTACATGAGCTGATGGAAAATATTAGAGATGCTAAAGTAATTAAAGTGATCTTTTTCATATGCTTAATTTTTTGGACTTATTTTAATCATTTTTTAACTTAGAATAAATATCAAGACTGATAAATTTCCCATTTTTAATTTCACAGTCTTTCATTGTACCTTCAAAATTGAATTGGAGTTTGGCCAGTGCTTTTTTACAATTTGTGTTTTTAGGAGCTACAAAACCTTCAATTCTATGCAAGTCAAGACTTGTAAAAGCATGATTAAGGAGTAAGGGCATGCAAGCACTCATAATTCCTTGTCCCCAATTATCTGGAAGTAACCAAAATCCAATTTCTGCTTTTTTGTGTTGTTTGTTGATATCGTTAAAACCACCAGCACCAAGAAAAGCTCCTGTTTCTTTGGATTGTATTGCCCACCAAATCCCTGTTTCATTCTTTTCAAGCTCAGCAAACCAAAGTATTTGTTCTTTGGTAGCTTCCAAACTATCAAAACTGATTCCGTAGTATTTTATAATATCAGGGTTTGAAAGTCCTTTAAAAACATTCGGTAAATCAGAATTTTCAAACTGTCTTAAATACAAGTTGTCTGTTTCTAATATTGGGAATTTTTTTTTCATTATTTGGTGAATTTCTTAAAGATGTGGGGTGAAGATTTATAAGTACTCATTGTTTGATTTTTTTGAATCCTAAAAATACAATTTTTTAGTAAATAATTCTCTGGCAAGTCCACTAGGTCTCTTTAAGGGACACAATTTCAGGTTTTAACCATCTACGAGCTAGGTAAGCCTCGGGTATTTACTCTCCTAGAATAAAACCAAAAATGAATTTGAATAAATAGAAGGTGATTTTTTAATTGGAGATTTGAGCAGATAAAAAACGAAAACGTCATTTGTTAAAATTAGCACAAAAAAATATCCGTTGAATCTTGTTAACATAGAATGTTTATTTTTGCTAGCGAAATGTTAGGTTTGTAAAAAGAACCGACAGAAAACAGGCAATCATAGAAATTTCTAAATGCGTACTACACAAATACCTTTTCAAAATACAGGCTACTTCTCAAAATTAATTTGTGATTATTTGGCAGAAAAAGAACCTGTTCAAAAATTGTATCAAAGCTTCCCAAATTATAAAGGTTTTGAAAATCAAATTCAATTAAAAAAGGAGCAATTTACGGAAGATAGTAGGAAAGTTTTGGTAAACAGTTTACAGGAGCAGTATAAGAATGTAACAGTATCCGAAAGTACTCTAGAAAATATTACAAACTTAAAAGAAGAAAACTCTTTTACAGTGGTAACTGGGCATCAATTGAATGTATTCACGGGCCCACTATATTTTTTATATAAAATAGCCAGTACAATAAACTTGGCTAAAAATTTAAAAGAAAAATTCCCAAAGAATAATTTCGTTCCCGTTTATTGGATGGCGACGGAAGATCATGATTTTGAAGAAATCAATCATTTTTTTGTTTACAATAATAAAATTTCTTGGGATGTAGAAAGTTCAGGGCCTGTTGGGCAGAAAAGCACAGAAGGAATGGATTTGGTGTTTCAAGAATTTTCAAAAGTGATTGGGGACAATGCCAATGCCAATTATTTAAAAGAATTGTTTCAAAAAGCATATGTAAATCATAGTACACTAACAGAAGCTACTCGTTATCTGGTGAATGAGCTTTTTGGAACTTACGGGTTGGTGATTGTAGACGGAGACGACAATTCTTTAAAAGAAGAATTTGTACCTTTTGTAAGAAAAGAGTTGTTAGAAAAACAGGCGGCTAAAGTTATTTCAGAAGCCAATACTTTTTTAGATACAAATTACAAAGTACAAGTCAACCCAAGAGAAATCAATTTGTTTTATATCAAAAAGAATTTGCGTGAACGCATTGTTTTTGAAGATGGATTGTATAAAATAAACAATACAGATATTCAATTTTCCGAAATAGAGATATTAGAAGAATTAAAATCACATCCAGAATGTTTTAGCCCCAATGTAATTATGAGGCCCTTGTATCAAGAAGTTGTACTTCCGAACCTTTGTTATATTGGAGGAGGAGGTGAGTTGGCTTATTGGTTGCAACTAAAAGAACTATTTGTAGTTAGTGGTATTCCGTTTCCTGTTTTATTATTAAGGAATTCTGTATTGTTGGCATCAGAAAAACAAACAAGGAAGTTGAGTAAATTAAATGTGACTTTTGAGGAGTTGTTTTTAAAGCAAGAAAAATTGATTGATAAAAAAATAAGTCAATTGTCGACATTGCCTTTAGATTTTTCTGAGCAAAAAAGAAGAATACAAGAGATTTTTAAGGAACTACAGCCAATGACAGCACAAACAGACATTTCCTTTAATGGAGCATTGGAAGCGCAAGAAAAAAAGCAACTAAAAGGTTTGTTAAATTTGGAAAAACGTTTGTTAAAGGCAGAAAAGAGAAAACATATTGAAGTAGTAGAACGGATTCAAAAATTAAAAGATGAATTGTTTCCAAGAAAAGGATTGCAAGAACGAAATGCTAATTTTGCTGAGTTTTATGTAGAATATGGAGAAAACTTAATTCCTACGCTCTTGGAAAAGCTACAACCTTTAAATTTGGAGTATGCTATTATTATAATGTAAACATCCCCACACAATTTAGTATGAAGATGTTTTTGTCATCACAGGTGTTAGTAAGGCGAATCGGTTAGTGTTTTTAAAAAAGAAATTAGTGCCGTTTTTTCTTTGCTGTCCAGTTTCAATTCATCAAAAGGTAAAGTTTGATGTTCCAAATCAAATCCAAGTCCAGCTCCTCCTCCTAAATTATAAAACTCAATAACTTCTTCAAGTGTATTGTATACACCATTGTGCATATACGGGGCGGTCAAAGTCATGTTTCGAACCGATGGTGTTTTAAACATTCCTTTGTGTGATTCTTCTTTGTAAACACTATAAAACCCAAGGTCTTCATCTAGCTCCCTATTGTCGGACTTGTTAGGTACTCCGATAATTTCTTTTTCAGTTTCTGTAAAAAATGGAGGAACGGTACCATTGGTCAAAGGGATAAAATGGCAAGTAGCACACAAAGCTTTCCCCATAAATAAATTGAAGCCTAATTTTTCATCTGGTGTGAAAGTACTTTCTTCTCCTCTAATATTTTTATCGAATTTTGAATCAAAACTGTTTAATGTAGCTACATAAGATGAAATGGCTTTGATAATTTCAATATTTTTATGGGGGATTTTCCCAAAGACGTTTTTAAACTCTTTGACATAAGAAGTATCCTTTAAAATTTTATCTGAAAACTGATGGGTATTGCTATTGAATTCATCTTTGTTTTTGAAAACTCCTGTAATTTGATCTTCTAAAGTAGTAGACCTTCCATCCCAAAAGAAAGCCTTTTGGAAGTTGGAATTTAATAAAGTTGGAGTGTTTCTTGTCAAAAGGTTCCCAGAATTATTTTTTCCAAATTTCAAACCATCAGCGTATCCCTTAGATGCGAGGTGACAAGTTGCGCAAGACATATCTCCTTTAGCGGAAATGTTTTTATCAAAAAAGAGTTTTTTACCAAGATTGATAACGGCTTCACTCGGATTTCGGTTGTTTGTTTTTGCAAAAAAATATTTATTGAAAGAATTATTTTCAAAAAATGTAGGGGCATCAAAATTAAAAGCAAAAGATTTTGAACCTTCCCATAAGCCACTTTTTTTTCTGATTTCAACCCAATTTCTAGTAATAGGGTTTAAATAATCTCGTATAAAAGTAAAACGATCAAATAAAATAAAATCTGAATTTTCATGAATGTAGTTGATTGCCTCTTTTATATTTTTTTCAAATGTGCTATCAAGAAGTTTTTCTTTGTCGTTTATAATAAATCGGATAGAATTTGAATAGACATAAAATAAACTCTCTAGAGATATAACCGTTTCTTTAATACTCAATTGACTTACTGGGGTGTCAAAACCAGCCATTGCCAAACTAATGATACGCATTAGTTGTTGGTGAGTCGCAACAAAAAAACGTTGGGGATTTAATTTTCTTTTTAGAATGTTTTGCTGAAGCTTGGTAAATAGCCCTTTTTGTATGTGTATTTCTCTTTTAAAATCATTTAACGAGCTAGTTTTATCATAAATAGTTTCTTCTAGTTTTTGCAAGCCTAAAGGAGGTATGATTCTACCACTATCATCTTTGTATATAGGTAAAGCAGGACCATTTGCTCTGTGGGTGGTTTCTGGGTTGAGAACACCTGCAAAAGGTTCTGCTTTTTTGAAAGCAGCCCGCATTTTTTTAAAAACGATTTTGGTTTGCTTGTTATGCAAACCGACTTTCTCTAAAGTATCTAATAAGGATGTAGCGTGTTGAATTTGTTCAAAATAATAATTATCGACTTTTTTCCAATATGTTTGATAGTCTTTTTGCTCATTTTTTTTGGTAGAAACAATTGCTTTTCTATAAGTTACTTCTTTGCAAGAAATGGCAGTTAATAAAAAACATAGAGTGTAAATTTTTTTTATTCGAATCATCTTTAGTTAGATATGCTTTATAATAAATTTATAGGCCTTTGCCACTAATAGTAACAAAGACCTAAGAATAGAATTTTTAAGGAATAAGTTTATTTAGGCAATCCTTTTAAGATTACAATTTGAGAACCTTCTAAATAAGGTTTGTTGTCTTTCCAAGGATGAGCTAAAGATTTTGTTCCTCCATCAACACCTGCAAAATCATCATTTTTCCAGTAGTGAGGTTGCAACGCCAACATAAACGTTCCTTCTTCTCCTACTTTATCGGAAATATCAATTAAGGAACCAAATTCACCACTTAATCCTGTACTTTTATTAAGAGCCAAATCCTGACGTACAACCAATTCCAAAACTTTTTTGGTATTGTTTCCATTCAAATCAGATTGGTAGATGTATGCAGAATGGCCTCTAGAGAAAGAATTTGGATCTTCTTGTATATAAATAAAGTTTTCTGTTACGCAAATATTATCTGGACTTTGTAATTCAGCAACATTTCCATCATTGTTATTTGTGTTTGTATTCCCACTAATTACTTGTGTCAAATTACCTGTCAATGGATTGGCAGTATCTAACTCTAATTTATAAACAGTACCCCAGTCGTTATAAGTGCCTCTACCTGGTCCTCTTCCTGTAACAGCAAAGAATATATTTCTTCCATTATCATCTGAACCTTTTTGATAATCAACATCTTCAACTCTCATGAATTGAGAAGCAAATACATCGTTACATGCAGTTTCCATTTCATTTTTAGTTTTGGAAGCACCGCCAACAATTTCAACAAATTCTGCTTTATATGTTTTTCCACGGTCCAAATTGCTTTCATTGTATTGTGTATCAGCAATAACATTAACAACTCCACCTGCACCATCAGAAACTTCTTTCAATTTTAATACATAAATTTTACCACCTGTTAAATCAGCATCACCGTTTTCTGAATAATAAAGAACTACTTGTCCTTCAGAACCACTAGAATCGTCATCCCCCCCTATAATGACTGTTTTACCAGCATAAGAGCTTTTTGGTAATGGGACTGCGTTCTCCCAAGAAAATTCTCCCAAAGCATCCAATCCAAAATCAGCAGTAGGTGTTGGAGTTGCTATTAGTGGATCAATTCCTTTTATATCATAACTAAAAGCTTCCGAAGCAGATAAAAATAAATTTTTATCTCCACCATGAATTTCTTTCTCCCACATGGTACCAGAGCATTGTCTAGCAAAATCAGCAACACTAGAATTTAATAAGTAGGTTGCATCTGTAATATTAAAGTATTTGTCAAGTGAAAGTCGTGCAACAGCAAAATGATCTTCACAGTTGACCACATATTCGTAACCTTCACCATTTTTTAGCAATCCAGCCCCGTCAGCACCACCGCCAATTCTGAAATTTTTTCCGTTAAAGCTCAAAAGATCACTTGAACTAATCAAAGAGTAAGATTCTACAAAGTTAAATTGAGGGTCCATTGCGATTAAGGGTTTTAAGGCAGATTTGTTTTCGAACATAGTCTGTTCTGTAATTAAATCTTGACCATTTGTACCATCAGAACCGTTTGTGCCGTCAGTACCGTTCTCTCCATTAAGTCCATCTTCTGGAGTACAGCTAGTAGCTACAGCTATCAAGCCTAGAAATAAAGTTTTCAATAAAGGTAATTTTTGAATTGTCATAATTAGAATTGTTTTGTTTTTTTGCAAATGTATTATGACGAAATAAGAGTTGGATTACCTAATGATGTTGCTTTGTTTAAGGAAATATTAAATTGACGTTAAGCTGTAAAATAAACATCAATAATTAGAATCATTCAATTTAAGCAGTCGAATTCTCAATCAGTAAAGAACAACGATCAGTCAGTTGATAAAGACTAGAAATAATAAGGTGAAAATATACTATTAGAGGTTTTTTTAGAATAGAAATGGCAGTACCTTCGCAGCTTAAATTATACTAAATTAAGCAACGTGAATTTAAAGCAATACACCTCAGAATTTAAAAAGAATTTGCAATTGGCCTATCCAGTAATGTTAGGTCAATTAGGACATATTTTAGTGGGGTTTGCAGATAGTATCATGGTGGGAGAATTAGGTCCTGCACCACTAGCAGCGGTTTCTTTAGCGAATAGCTTGGCTTTCATAGCCTTTAGTATTGGTATTGGTTTTACTTTGGCAATTACACCTTTGATCGCAGAAGCAGATGCAGAGAAAAATACAGAAAATGGAAAAAGTTATTTTCAACACGGTATATTGATGTCTTTGGTATTGGGGTTTGTTTTGTGTGGGGTTTTATTACTTATGAAACCATTACTATTTAAAATGGACCAGCCAGAAGAAGTTGTAAAGTTTGCATTGCCTTATTTCGATATAATTACCTATTCCATGGTGCCTATGTTAATTTTTCAAGCGTATAAACAATTTGCAGATGGAATGTCCTTTACAAAATATGCAATGCGAGCAGCATTACTTGCAAATGTTGTAAATATTGGGTTGAATTATGTGTTGATTTATGGGAAATTTGGTTTTCCTAGAATGGAATTGATTGGAGCAGGTATTGGTACATTCATTTCAAGAATTATCATGTTAGGTTTTATCATGTATATGGTACATACCCGAAAGGTATTTGCCTCTTTTGTTGGGGCTATTCGTTTTTCGAAAATAAAGAAAAGTGTTTTAAAACGAGTTTTTGATTTAGGATACCCAAGTGCTATGCAAATGTTCTTTGAAATCGGAATTTTTGCTACTGGAATTATTTTAGCAGGTATGATCGGAACCAATGCTCAAGCAGCCAATCAAATCAGTTTAAATTTGGCAACGATGACTTATATGATTGCAATAGGTTTGGGAGTTACAGCTACTATTCGAGTAGGAAATCAAAAGGGATTGAAAGATTACAAGGAATTGAAAAGAATAGCCATGTCCGTCTTTTTTTTAATGATGTTGATAGATGTTTTTTTTGCAGGAGGTTTTATCCTTTTAAAAGACATATTGCCTTATGCATATATAGATGATATTGAAGTAATAAAAATAGCATCTTCTTTATTGATAATAGCAGGACTTTTTCAAATATCAGACGGAGTACAAGTTGTGTTTTTAGGAGCACTCAGAGGTTTACAAGATGTAAAAATGCCGATGGTAATTACATTTATTTCTTATTGGTTGATAGGTTTTCCTTTTTGTTATTATTTAGGACTTAAAACAGAACTTGGAGCCATGGGAGTGTGGATAGGTTTGTTGGTTGGTTTGACAGCATCCGCAATTATGTTGTATCTTCGCTTCCACAAATTGACTAAAAAATTAATCAACGAAAATAAATAATAGTTTCACATTTTGTCATTCATATAAAGAAGCAAAGTTATAGAGATTACAGAACATAATTTAATAGTAAATATGGAATTACCAAAGTTTTTATTAGGAGATAATTCTCAAAACCAAGAAGATGATATTTTTGTAATACACACAGAATTTCCTCGTTTTATAATCAATTTAAAAGATGATGAAATTGAAATGATGGATGATCTTATTGGAAGCGACGAAGAAGAATTGTCTATTTTAGTAGCAGAGTATATTGAAGAAGCATCTCTTTTTTATGATGCAGAAATGAAAGCTTACGAAGCAGAGTAAAATACGAACAGTGTTTTTATTTTAAGCGATCAGTAATGAACAAACAATAGTCAAATCCGTAACAATGGAATTCAAAGATTTAAAATTAAATAAACCAATAATAAAGGCACTCCTAGAAAAAGGGTATAATGTTCCTACATTGGTACAACAAAAAACAATTCCGTTGGTTTTGGCAGGAAAAGATGTGATTACATCAGCACAAACAGGAACTGGAAAAACAGCAGCCTTTGCTTTGCCTATTTTACAACAACTGTTTGATAAGCAAGACGCTTCGAAAAAAGGAAGAAAGACAAGAGCGCTTATTGTAAGTCCGACGCGTGAGTTGGCTATTCAAATTGGCGAAAATTTTAAGTTGTATTCTGAAAATACAAATTTACGAACAACAGTTATCTTTGGAGGTACGTCTATAGATCCGCAAAAAGAAATCCTTAAAAATGGAGTTGATATTTTAATAGCAACGCCGGGAAGGTTATTAGATTTACATAAACAAGAGCTTATAAATTTAAGTTTTATAGAGACTTTAGTTTTAGATGAAGCTGATTTGATGTTGGATATGGGGTTCATTGACGATGTTAAAAAAATAGAACGTCTATGTCCAGTTGACAAACAAATTTTATTGTTTTCAGCAACGATGCCACATAAAGTGGTGCAATTGGCGAGTTCAATTTTAAAAGAGCCAGAAACCGTTGAGGTTTCTCCTACATCTTCTGTAGCAAAAAGCGTAAGTCAAGTTTTGTATTATACACCAAAGCCACAAAAAATTGAGTTGTGTTTGCATTTATTGCGAAATACAATCAAAGGAAATATTATTATTTTTAGAAGAACCAAATATGGTGTCGACAAGCTTGAAAAGACCTTACTTAAAAATGGATTCAATGTAGATAGTATCCATGGTGACAAACCTCAGAGCGAGCGTCAAGTAGCTATGAATAAATTTAAGAAGGGAGAAATTAATATTTTAATAGCTACAGATGTGGCTGCACGAGGTATAGATGTTAAAAATTTAGATGCAGTTATCAATTTCGATTTACCAAATATTCCAGAGACTTATGTACATCGTATCGGTAGAACAGGTAGGGCAGGGGAGTTTGGTACTTCATATTCTTTTTGTTCTGCAGATGAAAAACCTTATTTGACAAGCATTCAGAAGTTAATCAATACGCATATAACGGTAGAAGAAGACCATCCCTATCCATTAGATCCTAAAGCCAAGCCGCAAGTGCATAAAAAGCAAGGGTCCAAACACCGGCCAGGGAGAAAATCTGAAGCTTCAAAAAAGAAGAAAAAGCGTTGGTATTAAATATAAATTTTTCGTTTTATATATAGAATGAGTCCTTATATCTCTATTTGATTAGTTTTTATAAGGTTTTTTCATTTTGTTTAGTGCGTTTCCTTCGCATTAAATTTTGTTTGATAGAATTTATTTTAGGAAAAAGCTTCAGGTCGGGCTCT
>Ga0105356_10001258_pt1 | contig 25195 bp, 14 predicted proteins | sample GOMGulsemesocosm_3_FD_83502 | JGI IMG/M metagenome (GOLD analysis project Ga0105356, IMG submission 83502) | Methane-oxidizing microbial communities from mesocosms in the Gulf of Mexico - GOM9D Gulf of Mexico | ecosystem: Environmental > Aquatic > Marine > Cold seeps | place: Gulf of Mexico... | reverse complement strand
GATATATTTTTGAATAAATCGTTTATCTTCCATAAGTGGTGTATGGATTGCATAATGTGCCATATATAAAAAGAAAGGCTTTTTTGTAGCTACCGCAGTGTCCATTGCTTTTATTGCTTCAAGCGTCAATGCTTCAGTTAAAAAAATATCTTTACCATAATAAGACTCCATTCCAGGTACTGCCCATACTTCTTTTCCCTTGATCCCATTTCCAAAATTATCTGTCCCCAAATAAGATCCTGGGGCACCTGCTGCATGACCTCCTATATTAATATCAAACCCTAAATTTATAGGATTCTCTCCAGGTGTGTCAATGGCCCCCAAATGTGATTTCCCACTATGAATAGTAAAATAGCCAGCCTTTTTAAGTACAGCTGGTAAGGCCGTAGCATGTACTGACTGATCTATGCCCGAGATAGGACTCAATCCATTGACATTCCATTGCGGGAATGCTAAACTTGGATGATTTTTTTCCATAGGTTGGAGATTATCTTTTTTCAAAGTCCAATTGGTAACCCGGTGTCTTGCCGCATTCATTCCTGTCATTAAGCTCACTCGCGTAGGCGAGCAAACTGATGTGGCATAAGCATCCGTAAACTTCATCCCTTCGGCTGCCAAACGCTCCATATTTGGGGTTTTGTAAAGATCATTATATGCAGTTTTCTTATTCCAAAATGGAACTGACGTATCTTGCCAACCCATATCATCAACCAAAAAAAGTATGATATTTGGTGACGGCGTTTCTTCGACCTCAACATTACAAGACTCCAAAAACATGGTACAAAACATTACAGCTATTAAATAACAATTCACTTTATTCATAAGTTCTTTATTTAATTGGATTTAGATTTTCATCTAACCATAATTTCTTATTACTGATTAAATCTACATCTATCATCGCAGATTTATATTTTATTTGACGCCTTTGATTACTGTGAGACAACAGCCCCAATTTAATCAACTTACCACCTTTCCATTCGATATCGATTTCAACATTTCCTCTAGCCTTCAATCCTTTGATATGTCCAGTCTTCCAATTATTAGGAAGTGTAGGTAGAATTCTAATAAAATCCTCGTGTGATTGCATCAACGATTCGGCAACACCCGCAGTAAAACCAAAATTGCCATCAATTTGAAAAGGAGGATGTTCATCAAACAAATTATCGGCTACTGATATTTGCATGAATTTTCTAATATTTTCTTCAATGGCTGTTTTGTCAAATAATCGGGCATTAAGATTAATCATCCATGCGCGGCTCCAACCTGTTCCAGCGCCTCCATATTGTAATCTATGCGCAATTGTTTTTTTTGCAGCTTCAAAAGCCACGGAATCACTTTCTACAATTTCATCTCCTGGATGCAATGCATATAAATGAGACATGTGTCGATGTCCTTTTTCATATTCTTCATAAGGTTCATTCCATTCCAAAATCCGTCCGTCTTCACCAATTACCACTCCTGGGTGTAGAGATTGACGTTTGGCACGCACCTCATCAAGAAACGAATTATCGTAACCTAAAACCGCAGCTGCTTCCATTGTGTTATCAAATAATTCGGCAATAATTTGATGTCCCATAGCACTCCCAAAAGAGACTGCTGTCGGTTTCCCCTCTGTTGTCAAATATGAATTTTCGGGTGAGGTTTCAGGAGTTGAAACCCAAGTTTGAAGTGCTTCGTCTTTAACCAACCAATCTAAATAAAATTCGGAAAAAGCTTTCATAGCAGGGTACGCTCTGTTTTCCAAGAACGCCTTGTCTTGTGTATATTGATAATGTTCCCAGTAATGTTGCGCAGACCAACCACCACCATGAATCCATGCTCCCCAATAGGCACGCTCTGCACGCATCCACGGGGTAGCCCAAAGATCTGTTGCATGATGTAAAACGGCGCCTCTACGTATGCCATATTGACTTTTAGCCAATGCTTCACCACGTACGATAGCTCTGTCTAATAAATCGAAAAAAGGCTGATGTAATTCACTTAAATTGGTAACCTCCGCAGGCCAATAGTTCATTTGTAGATTAATATTTAAATGATAATCGGCATTCCAAGGGGCTTCAATATGCTCGTTCCACAAACCTTGTAAATTTGCCGGATTAGTTCCCGGCCTAGAACTTGATATCAATAAATAACGCCCATATTTAAACAGTTTGGCAGCCAGATCGGGATCATCAAAACCATCCTTAACTCTTTTTAATCGTTTATCGGTTGCGATAGAATCTAAGTCAAATGCTCCCAAATTGAATGCAACACGACCATATAATTCTTGATAATTTTGAATATGCCTTTTAAGCAAATCGTCAAATGATTTCTCCTCTAATTCCTTTAAGGTTTTACTGTTTTCTTTTTGATAGTCTTCATGATAGAAAGAGGTATTACAAACAATAAATAGGGTCACTTTTTGTACGCCTTTTAATTCTAGAGCTCCATTCTTTGCTTCAACAGTTCCTGATTCATTTATAACTTTTAACCGCGTTTCAAACTTTACACCATAATCTATAGGGAATGACTTAGATTCTTTTGTACCTCCAAATTGGGTAACCATCCCAAGCATATTAATTTCATTGCTGGAAGGGTTGGATACTTCTACTGTAGCATGTCCATGATCTAATGGTCTTTCTAGTCTCAAATTAAAATTCATCCCTGTTTTGGCAGTCGTTGATAATTCAATAACCAAAACATCATCTGCTGCGGAAGCAAATACTTTTTGCGAGTATGAATCTCCTTTGGATTTATAATCAACCGTTACCAAGGCATCATCAAGACTCAAAGATCGTTTATAGTTTTCTATGGTCTTTGTTTCGTCAAAATCGATAAACAAATCGCCCATGGTTTGGTGGGATCTTTTTACTGATTTGTATGAGAACTTGTCTACAATAAGTTGATCTACTTTATGATGTTCTCCTTTTTTCAAAAGGCTTCTTATAGATTCCAAATCTTCAGGAGTTCCTTTTGAATCTCCCCAATCTGGACCACCAGGCCACATTGAATCTTCATTGAGCTGAATTCGCTCATGTATGGGATCTCCAAAAACCATTGCCCCTAATCGGCCATTACCAACAGGCAAAGCTTCCATCCATTTAGTCGCTGGCTGTGCATACCAAATTAGCTCACCTTTTTTGCTTTCCTCTTGACAAGAGTAAAATAGGTTTGCGGTTAAAACAAGGCATAAAACGAAGGGGATTTTCTGTGAAAATTTCATGATTATCATTAACTCAAGGGGTTTAAATTATAGAGCTTAATTGCATTTCCTCCCATAATATTAGTTTTCTCATCTTCGGAAAAACGAGAGATATACCTTTTTAAGACCTCTAACTGTTCACCATAATTGGCAGCCAAAAGACATACAGGCCAATCGGAACCATACAATACTCTTTCAACTCCAAAAGCTTCGAAAACAACATCTATATATGGCACAAAATCATTGTACATCCATTGGTTTAGCTTTGCTTCTGTAACCAAACCCGATAGTTTACAATACACATTCGGAAATTTTGCTAAAGCTTCAATATTAGTTTTCCAAGGCTCCATTTCACCTTTTTCAATAAATGGCTTAGCAATATGATCAATAATAAATTGTTGATTTGGAAATGCTTTTACCAATACCGTCGCTGACGGAAGTTGTTCTGGAGAAATCAAAACATCATAGGATAATCCAAATTGCTGAAGTTTCGAGATCCCATGTTGGAAATCGGGTCGAAGCATGAAATCATTCTCCTCGGCTTGAATAATATGCCGAACGCCTTTGAATTGTTTGTTTTTAGAAAAATGTGCTAAGCGCTCTTCCACAATATCAGAACATAAATCAACCCAGCCCACAACCGCTTTTATAAATGCATACTTCTTTGCTAATTCCAATAAAAACAGAGTTTCTGATTCTGATTGGTCGGCTTGTACAGCGATACAGCCATCAATATCATGTTGTTGTAAAATAGGCGCTAACATTTCTGGAAGAAAGTTCTTCTGAATGATTTTCATACTATCATCAATCCAGCTATCTCTAACGGGGTTGTAAATCCAAAAATGTTGATGGGCGTCTATTTTCATTTCATGCTTTAAATCTTATCCTGGGTAATCCTTACAGACTTGTTTAGATGACCCTAATCCTTCAATACCTAATTCTACAACGTCTCCAGCTTTTAAATATTTAGGAGGATTAAATCCCAGACCTACTCCAAAAGGGGTTCCAGTAGAAATAATATCGCCTGGTAATAAGGTCATATATTGACTTATATAGCTTACGACTTCTTGTATATTAAACACAAAATCATCCGTATTACTATTCTGCATTTCTTCACCATTTAATGTCAGCCATAAATTCAAATTATTCGGATTCTCAATCTCATCAGCAGTTGCAATAAATGGTCCTAGTGGTGCAAAAGTATCACAACTTTTTCCTTTTACCCATTGTCCTTCTTTTTCTAATTGAAATGCCCGCTCACTATAATCATTATGCAACACATAACCGGCTACATGGTCCAGAGCTTCTGCTTCTGAAACATAGCTAGCCTTTTTACCTATAACCACAGCCAATTCAACTTCCCAGTCAGTTTTTTTACTGTTTTTAGGAATAATTAAATCATCATTTGGACCCACAATAGCCGAGGTTGCTTTAAAAAACAAAACAGGCTCCCCAGGAACAGTCATACCACTTTCGGCAGCATGCTTAGCATAATTCAAACCAACACAAACAATTTTTGACGGCCTTGTCAATGGTGCGCCTAAACGCACACTACTTGGTACTGATTCGCAATTTTCAATATTCGTTTTTAACCAAGTCTTTAATCGTTCAATACCATCTCCTCCAAAAAATGCTTCCGTATAATCTTCTCCAAAACCACTAACATCTATTCGCGTTCCACTTTGCAATTGCACTCCTGGTTTTTCATTACCTTCTGTACCAAATCGTATTAATTTCATATTCTTTTAATTTTATTTTTCCGTTTTTGTTATCCATTCTATTTGCTTCCAATTGGTAGTTGCATCATTTAACTGATGACTACCTTCTGTACTTCTTCCCTCCATTATTTGCTTAGTAAGTAATGCTTTTAATTCTAGTGCTTTCTCTAAATTACTATCATAAATATTATCGGTTTCGCCTTTATCCAAAGCTAAATTATAAAGTTGCATTTTAGGTAATCCTTTTGCTTCTTCAGAATTTGGTTTAGGCATACTCCATCCACCAGAACCTGGAGCCATTATCAACTTATAATCTCCTTTTCTAATAGCAAAACTTCCATTAATAGAACTATGAATAGTAGATTGACGTTTAAATTTATTTTTGCTTTCATCTATCAAAAGAGGCAATAATGAAAAACTATCTTCGCCGGCATTATCTTGTAATTTATCGTCTACTATTTCCGAGCAAGTTGCTAATAAATCTGTGGTACAAATAGTCTCATTAGATATTGAACCCAATTTTACTTTCGCTGGCCATTTAACTATAAATGGCACTCTGTGTCCGCCTTCAAATATATCTGCTTTATGACCTCTATAAACGGCACTTGGATTATGCCCTTTTTCTTTCAATAATTTAAAATCTGCCTGTGGAGAGCAACCATTATCACTAGTAAAAATTACAATGGTATTTTCCTCAATTCCAGCTTCTTTAACCGTTGCTGTTAGCTCCCCCATAAAAGCATCTATTTGCATTACAAAATCTGCATAAGGGTTTACTCCACTTTTATGCAACCAATCTTCCGTTGGTAAAATTGGTGTGTGAGGGGAGGGTAATGCCAAATACAAAAAGAATGGCTTTTCATTCGAAGCATTTTCTTTTATAAACTTAAACGATCTTCTAAAAAAATTAGGAGTAACATCTTCGTGAATAAAATCAGAACTGGTTGGCCCTTCTCTCCACCAGGTATATTTACCTTTATCTAGAGTAACATTTACTGGAATAGAAGTAGGCATTCCATTTTCCACATATACATAAGGGGCCATATCTAAAGAGCCACTATGCCCGTATGCGTAATCAAATCCTAAGTCATTAGGTGTATTAATTACAGGTTTAGAAAAATCTATATTTTTATAATCACCTGGGTTCCATCCTGTACCACCAACACTATCGCCTTTTTTAAGTGCCCAATTCCAACCCAAATGCCATTTTCCAATAAATCCTGTATGGTAACCATTATTTTTTAATAAAGATGCCACGGTAGTTCTATCGTTTGGAATTAATGCTTTTGAAACTCCAGTTAACACTCCGTTTTTTAGCCTACTTCGCCAATTGTAACGTCCTGTTAAAATCCCATAACGCGTTGGTGTACATACAGAAGAAGAGGTATGCGCATCGGTAAATTTCATTCCTTCTGCAGCTAACTTATCTATATAAGGGGTTTTTATTTTTCCCTCTGGATTAAAAGTATTGATGTCCCCATAGCCTAAATCGTCTGCCAATACATAAATTATATTGGGTTGTTTAAGTTTTTTTTCTTCCTTTTTTATACAAGAAGACAACGCTAATAAGGCACAAAATGAAATAATGATGTTTTTTAGGTTCATTTTTGTTTTTTTTTAGAATAAATGCTTGTTTATTCTATTTTCTATGGTTTTTTAAACGATGATTCATTTGTTATCTACCTATGGTTTTATATTTTTAATTATTTAATCCTATCATAATAAATTATTCGAAAAAATCTATTTCCGCAATTGTTGCTGATTTTTTTCCGCCCGCTATTATTTTAGATTCTATGCGTACATATCTTGTTGATATAGTAGATTTAAAATAATGCATTCGAACTACAGGATCATTTATTAAATTTCCGAATTTAAATCCTTCTACTACCTTCCATGTTTCACCATCAACGCTCATTTTAACAAGCCCCTCTTCTATCATTCCTTCAGAATTTCTGACCTGAGGTGTATAAGAAAACCCATTAAGATTATATGCTTTTCCTAAATCAATGTCAACAAAATGTGTTTTCTCCTTTTCAGAAGATTGCCAATAAGACTCTGGGTTTTCATCAATAGCTTTTTCTCCTTGATGTTTGGGCTTATTACTATCGGAAGTCATGACTTTCCAATCCTTCTTAAGAATACCAAAAACTTTGGATGCAATACTTCCTAGTTTACCTTTATCCACAGCCACTGCTTTGAGTTCAACCGATTCTACAATAACAGAATCACTATACAATTTCGAAGATTTTGTCGGGTCAGATCCATCTTTTGTGTATCTAATTTCATATCCCGAATTTAAATTTCCAGCAATATCCTCCCCATGAGGTTTCCATCCAAAATCGTGTTTTTTAGGCGTTATTTTTAAATCCCCTTCTAAATTTCTTGTGATTGACAGTTGAGGTGGTCTTGTTTTATAATAATGCGCCGTTATATTTGAAATAGCAGGAGCAAATCTACTTTCTAAAACTCTAATTCTAAATTTGTTTGAAGTTACCTCTGAAAAACGAAGTATCCTTTTATAACCTACATTGGTTGCCGTTGCAATTTCTTTCCATGCATTATCTAACCAGGCATCAACCGCGTGTTTTTCTATGCGTTCGCTATGTGTCGCAATGGCTTCTTGAATCACGATACGATTGATTGTCACGGGTTGCTTTGTATTTATAAATATTTCATTTTGAGAGCCTAAAAGTTCAAAACTATTCAAATCATGGTCTAACATGTTGTTTGTCCCACTCGCATTTTCAAACAAATTCACATTGTATGTCGCTTCAATGCGTTTACCAACTTCTCCCAAAACTTTTACATCTTCCGGAGAAAAAGTACCTTCTCTATTTGGTGGAATATTTAACAAAAAGGTAGAATTACCTCCCACAGATCTTTCATACATATCAAAAACGTCATCTGAGCTACGAACTTTCTGACTAGCTTCATCTCTATAAAACCAACCTTCTCTTATAGATGTATTTGTTTCCGCTTGTTGATAATGTAAAAATTTACCTTTTTGTAGTTTTAATCTACTCCCTAAATCTTTCTCAGTAAGGTCTCCGAATCGATTCATTTCTTTGGGATCATCTTGATAAGGAATTACATTCCACTCGGTATCTCTAGTGCCACCAGATTCATTTCCGCACCAACGTATATCTTGCTTTCCAAAAATAACAGCTTTCGGTGCTAATGCTGAAATAAGCTCTTTCCATGCTAAGTAATTATAAGTCTGTCCTCCTTTTCTTTTTGGATGGGCACCATCAAACCATACCTCATCAATTTCCCCATATTCTGTAAGCAATTCGAAGAGTTGGTTTAAAAAATATTCGTTATAATCATCTACTCTAAATGTAAATGTAGACTTATTTTTAAATGGACGACCCTCAACAGGTCTAGGAATTGTACGTTCTGAATACTTACTTAAATTACCATATAATCCTTCTTTGTTTTCTATTTGATATAAATCTGCTGGCGATAAATACACCCCCAATTTTAAGCCATACTTTTTACAAGATTCTGACAACTCTTTTAAGACATCTCCTTTTCCATTTTTAAAGGGAGAGGACATGACTCCATGTTTTGTATAGCGACTTTGCCATAGTACAAAACCATCATGATGCTTGGCTGTAAATATCACCATTTTCATCCCAGCACTTTTCATGGCTTTACACCATTGATCGGTATCTAAATTTTGAAGATTAAATAGTTTAGGGTCTTCCATACCATTGCCCCATTCCATTCTAGTAAAAGTATTCGGGCCAAAGTGAATAAAGGCAATAAATTCATTTTTTAAAGCTTCATATTGATTAGGAGTTGGCACAACATGCGCTGCTTTAAGCAGAATAGAATCCTTGGTATCTGTATCATTAATCACAATAGTACTTGCCGTTCTCATTAATTGTCCATTTGAGGTCGTACAAGAAATGATGATGAGAGAGATAAACGTATAAAACAGTATTTTTTTAAAAGGCATATTCGTTTAATTTTTTGTGATTTCAAAAGTCCATGCATCGTGTGATGGCATTTCCTTATATGTGATTTTACTGGTATCGATGTGCATTTTTCCATCAATATATTCCCATGATAACATCTTATCCAAGCCTAGCATTCTTACCGTTGCATTTTTTCCTGGATTTTGAATTGTTAGAACTAATGCATCTTCCGGCCATTCAAAGCTAATGGCATAAATCTTAGCATTATTTTGAGTATAGCAGAGATATGTTTTTAATGAAGTATAAGTTCCTTTTAAACCCGAGGCTTTTTGTTCCTTATCTAAAAACAAAGCAGAAGTTGGTACTATTTGTTTATCTAATCCTTTTGAACTCCAATATAAAGCAATTGATGCATTCTGCTTTTTCTCTCTGTATTTTATTTGGATAGAGTAAACGCCTCCTGCTTTCAATTGTACCATTCCTTGCGCGGTTGAACTTGTCTTGGCGCCCATCACTTCCGACTGCGAGCCTTTTGCCGTGTAATTCTGATTGATAATGAGTTTACCATCAATATAAAGCGCTGCTTCATCATCGGCATTAATTTCAAAGGTATATTTACCCGATTTCGGAGCAACAATATAGCCTTCCCATGACACTGAGAACTCATCTTCTTTAATGTTTTTCATCGGGGAGTTCCTAACCCAATTAAAATTAATTTGGCTGTCTATTCTGTTTACACTCACCTCTTTTTCTTCTTCCTTTATTGAAAATGGTGTCGACCCATAAATAGCATCTCCATTAATTTTTAACCAATTCCCAAGATCTATCAATCGCTCTTGTTGAATCATTGGAATTTGCCCATCAGCTCTAGGCCCTACATTTAAAATCATACCACCACCATTTGCTACGGTCTGTATAAATCGATTTATGAGTTCTTTTGAAGTTCCGTAAGCTTCTAAATTTTCATTACGATTTAATCCAAACGATCTCCCAATTCCTCTCACTTCAGCCCAAGGCCTATTCGATTCTTTTATTCCAGCACTATATTCTGGAGTTAAAAAACCCGTATCCAAACCACTTCCCCAACGGTTATTAACTATTGCCTCTTCTCCAACCAAATCGTAATACCAATCTATTAATTCGGCTGAATGCCATTGTTTTGCTGAATTAAACCATTCGCCATCAGCAAATATCAACGACGGTTTGTAAGTGCCTATTAATTCTTTAAACTGAGGAATCATGTAGTTAACAACATAATTACCAATACTATCATGAGGGTCTGTATACCAGCGATGCAATGGATGATTCCATTCGGCCAAAGAATAATACAAGCCCATTTTAAGATCTGTTTTATTGATGGCTTTTGTTAATTCCCCAACAATATCTCGCTTAGGACCTACATCAACGCTGTTCCAATTACGGTTGTATTTACTTGGCCATAAGGCATAGCCATCATGGTGTTTAGATACCAGCATAATATATTTTGCTCCAGCCTTTTCAAACAAAGTAGCCCACTCCTCTGGATTAAAAAGTTCGGCCTTAAATAATGCCGCAAAATCTTTGTATTTAAAGTCTTGTCCGTAGGTGTTTTTCATGAAGTTGGTACGTAACGTATCTTCCAATTGCAGTCCTCTTAAAAACCATTCTCCATAAGACTCTTTTCCTCCATATGCTGGTACTGAATATAATCCCCAATGAATAAAAATACCGAGTTTAGCATCTTTAAACCATTGTGGATATGCTCTTTCCTCTACTTTTTTAATTAAATCTAATTGTTCATTTTGTTGCCCATAAACTGATGCTAACAAAAAAACAGAACATATAAATAGAACGCTTTTCTTCATCATTATCCATTTAATTTTATAAACCCTCCATCTATAGGAAAATCTGTTCCTGTAATAAAAGCGGCTTCATTACTACATAAGTACAATGCCAAATTCGCAACTTCTTCTGGTTTCCCCATACGACCTATAGGTTGTGTTTTTGATAATTTTTCAAATATTTCTTCCTCTTGTCCAGGGTAATTCTTAGCAATAAATCCATCCACAAAAGGAGTATGGATTCGTGCTGGAGAAATACTATTGCACCTAATTCCTGCATCTATGTAATCTTTAGCGACGGAATAGGTCATTGTTAATACCGCCCCTTTAGTCATAGAATATGCAAAACGGTCAGATATCCCAACAGAAGACGCAATAGAAGCCATATTTAAAATTACTCCTCCTGCTGCTTTCATATGTTTTAAACTGGCAGACATACAATTATACACCCCTTTAATATTAACCTGATATAATCGATCCAGATCATCGCCAGAAGTCGCTTCAATATTTCCTATATGCGCAATTCCTGCGTTATTTACCAATATATCAATACCATCTCCACCTGAAATACTGTCAATTACGGCTATTACTTCATCCTGATTTGCCACATTACATTGATGTGCACTTGCTCTTCCTCCTGCACCGATAATTTCATCTACGGTTTCCTGAGCTGCTCCTTTATTTATTTCGAGCACACAAACATTGGCGCCTTTACTCGCAAATTTATGAGCAATTGCTTTCCCAATTCCGCTAGCTCCACCTGTGATTACAGCTAATTTACCGTCTAAACTAAACTCCGACATATTTCTATTTTAAAATAATTTCAATTATTGTATTTATAGGCTCTTTACTCTCTTTAGGAACTTCAATAAACAGCCCATATTTAGTAATTTTGTACGTAACAGGAGCATTGCTTTTATAAAAACGCATGCTTTTTATACGCCCTTCAAAATCTTTTAGAAAAAACAAATCTTTATCCTCTTCTAAGATATGTAAATACACCGTCTTTCCATTTCTAGTTGATGCCATTTCATCGGTTGGAGCAATTGGCCCGCCTGTAGTGTTATAAATTGTTGCTCCGTTTTCTCTTAACCAAACTCCTATTTTCTTTAAGGACTCTTTATGTTCTAATTGAATTTTTCCATTAGGCATTGGCCCAACATTTAATAATAAATTACTCCCATGCCCGGCTGCTTTCACAACATATTGAATCAATTCCTTTTCTGATTTATGTTTACGATCCTGTAAATTAAATCCCCAGGAACCATTTATAGTTTCACATACTTCCAAAGGCAATTTTCCAATTTCGGAAGCGTCAGTACCCCATCCGGTTGTATTCCTCCCTGGCAAATCTTTTTCAAACATCTGAAAATCCTCCCCAGCAATTGGAGCTATATGATGATTATTTCCTATTAAACAATGTGGCTGTAAATCATGAATTAATTTATAAATCTCATCATAATGCCAATTAATTTTCAACTTACCAAAGCGCTTACCATCCCATTCTTTTTGATCCCAATGACCGTCAAACCATATCCCGGCAATGTCTCCATAATTCGTTAACAATTCTGTCAACTGCGCCTTCATAAATGCAATATACTTTTCCCAATCTCCTTCTCCTCTACCAGGTATTTTAGTTCCTGTTCGTCCTCTTGGGAAATAATTATCGTCATGCCAATCTAAAAGTGAATAATAAAAAAATAATTTAATCCCTTCCTTTTTACAAGCTGCGGCAAGTGCTTTTAATACGTCCTTTTTATAAGGTGTCTTTTTAACAATAGTGTAATCGGACACTTTTGAGTCGAACATCGAAAACCCGTCATGATGTCTGCTAGTTATAGTGATGTATTTCATTCCAGCATCTTTAGCCATCTTCACCCATTGGTCAGCATCATAATCTATTGGGTTAAAAAATGAAGGCAATTTTTCGTATTCATCAATTGAAATGTTTTGATTATTCATTACCCATTCACCATCTCCCAATTGACTATAAACACCCCAGTGAATAAACAGTCCAAACTTTGCATTTTGAAACCATTGTCTGGCATCTAAATTTTCCTGAGTAGGGACATAATTACTTTGTGCAATCGCTGACTGCATCATTAGTATTATTCCTAAAAAACTAATCCATTTTTTCATCTAATTCCTTTTATGATCTTATTTAATTACCTACAAGAATTTATAACCCTTGCAAGATTTACTTTTATCAATCAGTTGTCCAACCAAACTTTTCCGTTTGGAAACTCATAATCCTTTAATGACTGTGTTTGCATTGTAATACTATAACCTGGTGCTTTTGGCGGCATATAAGCTCCGTTTTCAATAACCACTGGGTCTAAAAAATGTTCATGCAAGTGATCTACATATTCTATAATTCGCTCCTCTTGAGACCCACTTATAGCAATATAATCAATCATTGATAAATGTTGTACATATTCACAAAGTCCAACGCCTCCAGCATGTGGGCAAACTGGGATATTAAATTTTGCAGCCATCAGTAAAATTGCTAATATTTCATTTACACCACCTACACGACAGCTATCAATTTGACATATTTCTATTGCGCCTGCCTGCATCAATTGCTTAAACATCACCCTATTTTGGCAATGCTCACCAGTCGCTACTTTTATAGGAGCAACGGCCTTAGCTATTTTGGCATGGCCTAAAATATCATCAGGACTTGTTGGTTCTTCAATCCAATAGGGATTGAATTTTGCCAATTCAGCCATATTTGAGATAGCTTCATCAACATCCCATTTTTGGTTGGCATCCATCATCAATTGTAAATCGTCTCCAATTTCATCTCTGATAATGGCAGCTCTGCGCATATCATCTTGTAAATCGGAGCCTACTTTAATCTTCATATGTCTAAATCCTTCAGCTTTAGCTTCTTGACATAAACGTCTCATTTTATCATCGGAATAACCCAACCAGCCCGCTGAAGTTGTATATGCAGGATATCCTTTGGACTCTAAATTTGTTATTCGCTCTTGTTTTGTGCCCTCTTTTTCTTGTAACAACTGTAATGCTTCTACCGGTGTAATAGCATCCGTTATATATGTAAAGTCAATACATTTTACCAGTTCTTCAGGAGACATATCTGCCAATAACAACCATAATGGTTTTTCTTCAACTTTAGCAAATAAATCCCAAATCGCATTTACAATAGCTCCTGTCGCCAAATGGATTACACCTTTTTCAGGGCCCAACCATCGCAATTGACTATCTCCAGTAATCATTTTCCAGAACGCTCCCATATCACTAGTAAAACTTTTTAAAGTTTTTCCAATAATTAAAGGGGATAATGATTTAATGGCTGCAACGCATAATTCATTTCCTCTTCCAATTGTAAATGTTAGTCCATGACCTTCTAGCCCATTTGCATCGTCAGTTTTCAGTATTACATAAGCTGCAGAATAATCAGGATCAGGATTCATGGCATCAGAGCCATCTAGAGATTTACTCGTTGGAAACCGGACATCTTTTACCTCAATTTGAGTAATTGTCATTTTTTAATCTTTATATCATTTTACTATAGTTCAAATTTATAATGAGCGCAAGCGTATTCCAAGACGGAATTTTGCAAAAACTGATACTTTTTTTGCTTATAATTGCAATTTTCGTGTTTTATTGTAATTAAAAGAACACTATAGCTTAGGCTATTTCGTGTTGCATTTTTAAATATTCGGAAGGAGAATAAGACGTGACAGCCTTAAACTGTCGGTTGAAATTGGAGAGATTATTAAATCCACATTCAAAACAAATATCTGTTTTTGAATACTTTTCTTCAAGCAATAATTTACAAGCAAAACCAATCCTTAATTCGTTGACATATTTGGTAAATGTTTTGTGGTGCACCCTTTTAAAATAACGACTAAATGCTGAAGGGTTCATATGTGCCAATTGAGCAACATCCTTTAGAGAAAATTCATTTTTAAAGTTATTAATAATGTAATTATAAACGGGCTCCAGCTTGCGTTTATCTGAACTTTCAAAGTCTTCAATATAAGATGGACTAGTGAGCAATTCATGATGAGCTACGATAGATAAATCTTGCAAAACTTGAAGAAAACAGATCATTCTCTCAAATCCATTAAGCTGCATTAATCGCCTTACTTTCTTAATAATTTTATCATTTTGATAGCCATTAAATCTAATCCCTCTTACTGCATTATTAAGCAATTTAGACACTCCTTTCATTTCGGGTACATTGAGAAACGATTTCCCTACAAAATCTTCTTTAAAATGAACGACTATGGCTTCTGCCTTGAGTTTTGAATCTTCCTCAAAATAGACTGGATCATTGAGCCACATATGTGGTAAATTCTTGCCAATTAAAATTATTTCGCCCTCGGCAAAAGCACCAATATGATCTCCATTAAATCTAGTCCCCTCGCTTTTCAACAACACAACAAGCTCCAACTCAACATGATAATGCCAAACTTTCAAAAAATTCGGATGCTTTCTATAAGCGACACTAAAAGATTCGTTTTGAGTATTGCTTCTATCTAAATAAAGTGGCTTCATGACTATAGGCTGTTTAAATAGCGCTCAAACTTCGGAATTTGACAATCCATAATTCCCCAAAGATAAACAAGCTATTCTGCAATCCAATTGCAAAATAGCTTGTAAACATATGGCTCCCCAAAAAAACTCTGGCATTATTTTATTACCAATGTAGTTTTTGAGTCTCCTATTTGAATTGTGTAACTTCCTTTTGGTAAATAGAATTTACCATTTTGTGCTTTTTTAATTTTTATTTTGGCACCTGATTTTTCCAAAGCTTTTTTTCCAACCTTAGTCATGGCAATATCATATTCCAAATAATTAAACCCGCTATCTGCATTAATAGACATTGAATTGAGTTCTACACCTCCTTCAGAAAAGACCTTAACAGTTTGTTTTCCTGATTTTTTAGCATAAAACTGAATGGTTGTCGAAGGCTCAAACACTTGTGAAAACTGACTCCATGAGCTACCCCATCTTGAAGATGATCTAATAGATTGTAATTTAAACAAGGCTATAGTCTTATCACTTATTTTATTGTACTGTTGTAACCCAGAAATATCTGCTTTATAAATAGAACGCCCATGTGTCCCTACTAATAAATCTTTTGCTTCTTCTTGAATAACAAGATCATGTACAGCTGCATTTGTTAACCCATTTGAAAATGGTTCCCAGGAACCGCCATTATTAAAGGACACATACACGCCATTATCTGTTCCTAAGTAAACTATGTTTTCATTACTCGGATCTTCTTTAATCACATTCGCTGGCGAATTTGGCACATTAGAGCTAATAGAACTCCAAGTTTTTCCCATGTCATTACTCATATATACATAGGTTTTAAAATCGTCAGTTCTGTAACCATTCAGCGTTGCATATACACGTTCTTTTTTATGTTGAGATGCGATAACTCTTGAAACCCAAAGATCTTGTGGCAATCCATCAGATATTCTTGTCCAAGTGTTTCCTCCGTTTTGGGTAATATTTATATAACCATCATCACTTCCTGTATAAATTAATCCAAACTGAAACGGACTTTCTGAAATGGCCGCTAAAGTTCCATAAGGGACATTCCCTTTTTTACCTCCAGTAGTTAAATCTTCAGAAATCACATCGAAAGTTTCTCCTTGATCCATTGAACGCAACAATTTGTTTGCACCCATATACAAGATATCCTGATTATGAGGAGATAATAATATTGGTGTTTGCCAATTATATCGATACGGAGTGCCTCCTAATTCATGTTTAGGATTAATTCTAATCCGTTCTTGAGTTTCAAGATTTAATCGAAAATAAAACCCAAATTGTGAACCTGAATACACAATATCATTATTACGGTTATCTATTTGCACTTGCATACCATCACCGCCGCCAATTCTTTTATAAGGATAGCTACCACTACCTTCCCAACGCTTTGAAGCCGAATATGTACTTGGCCCATACCAAACACCATTATCCTGTAATCCTCCAAACACATTGTATGGTTTTTTATTATCTACAGCAATATTATAGTATTGCCCAACGGCGGGTTGATTGTTCTTTGTCCAGTTCTCACCATCATCATAAGTGATATTAACACCACCATCATTACCATTAATAACATGCCCTTTAACTTTTGGGTTTACCCAAAGTGACTGATGATCAGAATGCACATTTTCTTTCCCAATGGATGTAAATGTTTTTCCACTATCGTTTGATTTTAGTAAAGGCACACCACCGATATAAATATTATTTTCATCGGATGCATTCACTGCTATAATCCCAAAATAATACCCATAAGAACTATACACTCCATCTAAATATCCTTTATGTGTTTTAGCCCAAGACTTCCCTCCATTAGTTGATTTATAAACCTCTGCACCAATTACAGGTGAATTGAACATTACCGAATTAGCATTTTCTAAATAGGTTGCTAAATCACTTGGCTGAACTTGATTGTTTTTTACAGATTTCTTTACACTTTTAGCCGAATACTTACGACCAAATCTATTCCCCCTTAAGTAGTCCTCTAAACTTTTATCTTCCAATTTCAAAAAATCGGCCTTAGACATGGTTTTGAAATCATCTTTCTTTAATCCTGATGTTTCCTTTTTCTTTTTCTCTGGTCTTCTAAATTGATTATCTAAAAATGCATATATAACGTCATCATTAAATGTTGCTAATCCAATACGTCCAACCCCATTTCCAGTTGGAAACCCATTCCCTTTGGTTGTTATATTTTCCCAAGTAGTTCCAGCATCGGTACTTTTATAAATTGCTGAATTTTCACCATTTCCGGTAAAATCCCATGCTTTTCTTTCACGTTCCCAGGTAGCAGCATATAATACATTTGAATTTGTTGGTGATACGCTAATATCAATAACACCTGTATCGTTATTTATAAACAACACGCTGTTCCATGTTTTTCCTCCATCTGTAGTTTTATAGATGCCTCGTTCTGCATTTGAAGAATACAAATGCCCAATAACACCTACCACAACTTCTTCGGGGTTGTTTTTATTTATAACAATTCGGCCAACATGATGTGAATCTGGAAGACCAACGTTTTGCCAAGTTTTACCTTTATCTGAGCTCTTTAATATTCCTATTCCTGCATAAGATGAACGCGACGAATTACTTTCGCCGGTACCTATCCAAATTGTACCATTATTCCAATCTACGGCAATATCTCCCATATTTTGAGTTGGCGCAGTATCAGTCACTGAAGTAAAAGTTGTTCCATTATTATTGGTATACCATAACCCACCAGAAGCATAGGCCACATAAAACTCAGTAGTTTTGTTAGGGTTTACATCTACATCTACCACACGACCACTCATAATTGCTGGTCCAATATTTGTAAACGGTACATTTTTTACAATTGAAGATTGCTGCGCATTAGCCTGAAAAACAAGAAGCAGACTTAGTGCAATAAATAATTTGAAAGTTTTCATTAGTTGGTTTGTTAGTTTAAGGTTTGAAAGTAATTAAACTTAATCACAGCATCAAAATTCCCATTTAAAAAGCTTTAATTTTAACATTCTTTTTTGATTTCTATCTACTAATTTTTAAATTCCTATTTTTATTAGCTAAACCAACTCTTGTTTATGAAAAAATTAGTTCCCTTTTTTATTGTAATTCTTTTGCTATCGTGTACTCAAGAAAAAACATTTCAAATTGGTCAAATCGCAACACCTCAAGGAGAAGTATTAGTTTGGTTGTATAACGAAACCCCTAATCATAAAAAAAGTTTTATTGAATTAGCTGATAAAGGATATTGGGACAGCTTAACCTTTAATAGAGTCATTCCAAATTTTGTAGCACAAGGTGGTTGTCCAGACACCCCTGAAGGCTTTAAGGATCCTGAATATTTGTTAGACCCTGAATTTAATGATTCATTATTGCACACTTATGGTGCCTTGGGTGCTGGAAGAGATGGTAATCCTGATAAATTATCTGCCAGATGCCAATTTTATATCGTACAAAACAAAGATGGATTACACCGTCTCGATGGTGACTATACCATATTTGGAAAAGTCATTAAAGGCATGGATATTATAGACACTATTGTAGGTGTAAAACGAGATTCTACAGATTTGCCATTAACGCCTATTACTCTAGATGTAAATATGATTTCTATAAAAGAAACCGAATTACAACAATTATATAAAGACTATAATTAAATTGAAATGGGAGTTACTCCTCCCATTTCCAATCACCACCTATAATAAGTTTTTCTTTAAGGTTATTTTTTATCATAAAATCTCTGGTTGTTTCACTATCCATTTTAGCCGCTGGTAATGTTTCGGCATTAGCCAATCCATAAAGCATCATGGTACCAAAACGAGACATATTTGTAATATGATCTTCATTTACTAAATTAAAATCATCACAATCAGAGTGGTAGCACCCATAAATTGAGCGATCCAAATTACTATGTACAGAGAGGATAGGCACTCCTTCTAGCATAAAGGGCTGGTGGTCACTATGCAATCCTGAATTATTTGAAAATTTATTCTGATAAATACTGTCCTGTTGTTGTATGGTTGCGCCAAGATTAGTAAAAAAGTTCTCATCATCTAATTTACCTCCAGCATTCATTCCAATAGGATTTCCTGACATATCTAGATTCATCATATATTTGACCTTTTCAATATCTCCGGCCTTAATAGCTTGCTCTACCATAAACTTAGATCCTAACAAGCCTTGTTCTTCGCCCATAAACAACACAAACTTCACCGTTCTTCTTGGTGATAGGTTATTTGCTTTGAAGGCTCTTGCAATATCCAAAACTGCAAAAGAACCAATTCCATTATCAATGGCTCCTGTCGCCAAATCCCAAGAATCAAGATGGCCTCCAATCACGATTTCTTCATCCGGTAATTCTGACCCCTTAAGTGTTGCAACTACATTTCTCGCTTTAATAACATTACTATTATTTGTCATATTAATTATGGCTGAACTAGAGCTGCTCTTTAATTTTTCTTTCAATGCCATACCGTCTTCTTTTCCAATACATACAGCTGGAATGCTAATCAACGCTCCAGTTACTGATGCGGTTCCTGTTAAAAGTACCCCATTTGGAACTTGGTTGATAATAATAATTCCAGTCGCACCATATTTAATAGCCAAGGCTGTTTTCTCACTACGGTGTAAATTACTAAGTCCATCTTCACTGCCTTCAAGAATGCCAATATAAACAAGAGCTATATTTCCTTTTACACCTTCTGGGTTTGCTAAGTAATCGACTTCCAAACCGTTCCCAAAATCAATAATAGTACCAGTAACATTTGAAGATACCGGGGCATGCCCCAGAGTTACTACTTTAGTATCATTACCATCAAGTTTTAATGACACTTCTCCTCGAGACCATGCCTCAACTTCGAATGTTTGATATGCAACATTTGTAAACCCATACGCTTCCAATTTATCATAGACGTAGGTCTCAGCTTTTGCCCCATTGTCAGAACCTGTTAAGCGGTGACCTATAGTTTCAGAAGCTTCTTTTAATGTACTATAGGCTTTTGCATTAGCTTTTATTTCTTTATCAATTCGGGCAAATAGGTCTGCGTTAGTTTCTTTTTTTTGCTCAGCGCATGAGACAAAAACAAGCGCAGTAATTAAAAGGATTGATAGTTTTTTCATTAGTGTTAAAATTAATTATGGTTATTTATATCTAAACATTTCGTCTAGAGTTGTTTTACATTTTTATTTTTTTTCCCAATTCAATCTTTAATTGGCTTTTTTCTAATTGTTGATTTAATTTATCTATTTCTGAACCAATAAATTTTTCAAATTTCAGATTCACATTTTCCAGACGACTATTGAATATTTTTGAGACTTCCTGTTGCTGTTCCGACGGTTTAAAATCTACGCCATGTGCACTAATATCACTTGCTAATGCACTTAAACGCCCATATAATTTCATTGGTGATCTAAAGGCGTCCTCTCTAGCTCCAGTAAGATGAATATCGTATAAAGAACCTGCAATAGACTGGGCCACGACTAACATGTTTTTAGCTTTTGAAATATCCTTTTTTCGTTTCAATTTTGGAATAAGAATATTCAATTCACTTCTAATAATCTCAACAGTATTAATCATGTTTACGGCAATATTCATGGCGTCACGAAGCTCTAAAGACAATGCAACTTGAGTTTTAATATCGGTAATAGTTCCTTCTGACTTTGGGTCTTTTAAAACCTCTAATTCCCGAACAAACTCTTGGTCTCCAACAATTAGTTTTACTTTATAGGTATCAGGTACTGCCTTTGGCCCAAATTGCCCTCGCCATAAATCTATGTCCCATGTAACTAATGGACGCCATCCTTCACCATTTAATTGCACCCATGGTCTGCCCGGTGGAGTTGACCGCAACTTTGGCTTATAGGTAGGCTCATATCTTAAATCCCACATCACGCGATTTACCCCTGCTTTGTTTTTCCCTTTTAAGGTTCTGATGAGTTCATCATCTTGAGATAATATTTGTATTTCAACAGTCTCGTTAGTATCCTCCTTTAAATAGTAATTAATTTCTGCTCCATAGGCTGGATTTCTTCCCGAATTTAAACTTGGTCCATCTGTTTTTATACTCTGCTTGTTTTGAAATCTATAGGCTTGCCTTAAACTAAACAAATGAACCTCTTTATTTTGGGCTTCATTAGCAAATTCTCGTAACGGAGATATATTATCTAAAATGTAATAGCCTCTTCCGTAAGTCCCAACTACCAAATCATCAAATTGTTCTTGAATTTCTAACCAATATACTGGTGATGGTGGCAAATTATTTCTTAAACGCATCCAATGTGCACCATCATCGTGACTTATATACATACCATTATCAACACCCAAATACAACATGCCTTCTTTTTTAGGGTCTTCTTTTATAACATGGGCGAAGCTATGAACGGATTTTGGAACAGACTCACTTATCAACTTCCATGATTGTCCATAATCACTTGTTTTATAAACAAAAGGATCAAAATTCCCCATATGATGTAAATCTACCGTAATATATGCTGATCCTTTTTGAAATCTTGACACTTCAATATTTGAAATAGTTCCCCATTCTGGAAGATCTGGAATATTGCCCGATACATTCACCCAATTTTCACCACCATTTCTTGTAATATGAACTTGACCATCATTACTGCCCGTCCAAATTAACCCTTCCTCAAGTTTAGATTCTTGAATAGAAATTAAAACGGCACCATCCCAGGTCATCAAATTATCTATGGCAATCCCTCCGGAATTTTGTTGGTGCGTCTTATCATTTAATGTCAAATCAGGACTAATAACCTGCCAGCTATTTCCATTATCATCACTTTTATGTACAAATTGACTTCCCACATACACACGATGTTTTACATGATTTGAAAATGCCAAAGGAAAATTCCAATACCAGCGATATTTCATATCGGCTGGAGCCCAACCATAACCAGCTTCGGGCCAAACTCTAACATCCTGTGCATGACCCGTACGCGCATCATAGCGCTCCAGACCTCCATCATAACAGCCAGACCACACTATATTATTATCGAAAGGATCAGGTTGTGCAAAACCACTTTCGCAACCCCCAACACCTTCCCATAAGCCAATAGGGATATAGCCCTGTAAGCTGTTACTTGGTCCTTTATAAGAATAGCCATCTTGACGGTTACCATATACATTATATGGGATTTGATTATCTACAGCAACATGATACATTTGTGCAATAGGAAGCACGACACGTTGAAATGATTTACCATGATTTAAACTCAAACTGGCACATCCATCATGTGCAACCATAATACGATCTGCATTCGTTGGATCAATCCAAATATCATGATTATCACCTCCAGCACTATAACTTCCTTTTATTGTTTTACCTCCATCTTTAGAAACAATAAACTTTACATTCAAAAAATATATTTCATCAGGGTCATTTGGTGACACTGCCATACGTGTATAATAAGGTGCTCGTTCATTGATATCATGATTTCGAGTCATTAGAGTCCATGTTTCACCAAAATCTTCCGTGCGATACAAGGCGGGACTTTCAATCTCAAACAAAGCATATGCTATATTCGGACTTGACGGAGAAATAGCAACTCCTGTTTTTCCAACTGGGGAATCAACTCCTCCAGGAAGCCCTTTACTTTTCATAGCTTCCCAAGTAGTTCCTCCATCAGTTGTTCTATAAATTCCACCACCAGGACCACCACTATTCAGACCCCAGGTATTAATATGGATAGACCACATCCCAACTAGTAAATTATCAGGATTCTTTGGGTCAATGGCAATATCTGCTGCTCCAGTATTTTCATCAACAAACAAAATTCGTTCCCAATGCTTTCCTCCATCGATAGTTTTATACACACCTCGTTCCTGTTGTGGTCCATGGGTATGACCTAAAGCAGCTACGTATACTATATTTGGATTTGTTGGATGTACAATAACACGACCTATTCTACCTGTTTTTTCCAATCCCATATTTTTCCATGTCTTACCAGCATCTTCAGATTTATAGACGCCATCACCCATAGCATGTGCTGGTCTAATTACAAAAGTTTCCCCAGTACCAACCCAAAGGATATCAGGGTTTGTTGGCGTAATTGCTAAAGACCCAACCGATGACACATCTTGGCTATCAAAAATTGATCGCCAGGAAATTCCACCATCTGTTGTTTTCCACAATCCTCCAGAAGCCGCACCAATATAACTTATCATTGGATCTCCTGGAACTCCAGCAACCGCAATTGCTCGATTCCCTTCAGGGCCAATAAAACGAAAGTTTAGGTTTTTAAAAACCTGATTATCAATTTGAGAAACTATGGTTTGAGAAGTAGTTATGCTTAATATTAGGCACAACAAAATAAATTTAGATTTCATGTACTGATGGTTAGTTGGTTAGCAAATAAAATTCAATGTTATTGTATATAATAGATTCAAATATAGATAAAGTCATTATCTAAATTAATTTGAGAACGTTAATATTTTGACAAACTAAATGATTCCTCTTTCTTATTATCCAAATTAAAATTAACTGTAATTTACAGTTTATCGATAAAGTGTTGTTTTTTATAGATGAAATACATATATTTGTAAAGTAAATACCTATTAGAGCAACAATTTAAAATAATAATAGGGTGTATTTACCAAAGACGCTTAGCAAAATCGCCCCCAAGTTAAATTGATTTCGCAAGCATCTTTAGCAATTAATTGGCAACAATAATGAGCAAAAAACCTACTTATGGCAAGGCGTTAGCCTTAACATTTGGATTTCTTCTGTTTTCTCTTCTCGGAGTTGGACAAGTGATTTTCGATGGTGATAATTGTGAGCCCTATGGCGCCGCTCAAACTGTTGATGGCGACGATGTAAGTTCAGACCCTTCTGATTTATTAAACTTCTGGGCTTCAGCACAAAGAGATAGTGGGATAGATTATTTATATTTAACCTTTAGCCGTGTAAGTTCTGGAGCCGCTGGATTTACATTTTATATTAATACAGACTGCGATATAAATACAGGAGACCCTACTCATCAAGGCTCAGATTACCTCTTATTATTTGGAATAAAAAAAGTAAGTGGTGTTTTTTCCGTAACAAACACAGACATATATAACTATAGTGGTGGATCCTATGTTGATTCCCTACTCGATTTCGATGCTCAAATAGGAATGTCAGATTGCTCAGACATCACTACAGAAGGCGAATTTATAGAACTCCGAATTCCAATTAGTTCATTTTTTGATCCCTGCCAATCGGTTTGTAATACTTTTAGCATTGAAAATGTTAGCTCATCTGCATCTCCTTCAATAAATTCATCAACAATTGATGGTTTTTCCTCTAGTATTCCAATTGGCATTAATTCTAGACCTACTGCAAATTTTTCGACTCCGACAACCCAGTGTATTTATGAAAACATATCTTTAGATGGTACCTCTTCTACTTATTTTGACTCTAATGTTTATACCATTCTAACAGCTCCAGACTCAAATGATAATATCGTCACATATGAATGGGATTTTAGTTATGATGGGATCACTTTTAATACAGAACAATCAGGATCTATTGCAACCCATTCCTATACAACTGCCGGCAATTATAGTATTGCCCTAAGAGTTACGGATGTATATGGCTGTATAGATATCATACAACAAAATGTTAGCATTTTAGATAATACCATACCAATATTTTCTTATACTTCAATTGAACCTTGTTATTCAGCAGACTTTAATAGTACAGCTACTATAGATCCAACTGGAGGGAATAACTTAATTTTTGAATGGGACTTTAGTTTTGACAATATAACCTTTAATACAGAAGCCACAGGAGCAACTTTAGATCATACTTTTCCAAGTTGCGGAAGTTACCAGGTAGCATTAAGAGTTACTGATCCAGATGGATCAGGACTTTGTGACCCAGCAATATTAATACAAACTGTTTCTGTTACAGAGACTGAATCACCAACTTGGACTTCTGCCGCTACGAGTCTAAACATTACTTTAGAATGTGATGACACTGCTGGATTAAATGCCGCTATGGCTTTAGTACCTGTGTCAAATGATAATTGTGATAGCTCTCCCGTACTTGT